>Ga0209482_1000002_pt1 | contig 306714 bp, 408 predicted proteins | sample CoawatmetaG10DNA_FD_187512 | JGI IMG/M metagenome (GOLD analysis project Ga0209482, IMG submission 187512) | Marine microbial communities from the West Antarctic Peninsula - Coastal water metaG104-DNA (SPAdes) (version 2) | ecosystem: Environmental > Aquatic > Marine > Coastal ...
ATAGTATACATTGTACATTATAAGTAACATATTGAATTATATACAATACTATATAAACACAGTATGATATATGCAATACTATATAATCATATTGTACTCGAAAGAGTGCATACTGTAGTAGTGACTACGTCTACTATAGTACAGGTTTAATACGTTACTAGTGTAGACATATCCATCACACGTTATATAACCCTAGAAGACTATAAGTTTATTTACTAGTATACTAGTAGCGGAACTAAAGGGTTGAAAAGGTGTTGCCAAAACCTAAAAAAGTTGACCAGCGATTTGATTGCGCCAGGGTAAGGAATCACGGTGGGGCCAAAACGTAGCCCCCTGGGCCTGAAATATAATTCTTTTTTTATTATTCTGAGTTTACTCTAATACTAGTATAGCATATAGCATAGATTCAATATTAGGGGTCTACAGTGTACATACACTGCTAGTACTAGTACTACTATGCATAGGGACTACCTACTATATCAATAGCCCACTGATCCCAAGGCTCTGTTGTTGTAGCCTTCAAACAGTTAGTCTCTGTAGTAAGACCTGGTGCTAGTACATCATTCTCTAGTATACTAGTAATAGTATTGACTTCACTCTCATCATCACTGTCTACCCATAGCACACCATGTGCCCATTCCATCTTAGGAGCACAACTCTGCAGGTTATCAGTAAAGTAATCTTGTATAGTAGTAATACTCGTTTGCTCTATGTTATCATATGACATATGTATGCTCCTTTAAAGTTAACTTATACTATAATTATAACACAACTAGACGTACTGTCAACCGGTTATTTTATAATAAGTCGATTTCTAATTCAGATAAACACACAACTACGGCTTGACTAGGTGATGTTGTTACGTTATAACTAATGCAGGCATTACTGGCTTGATCGAATGTAGAGAAAAAGAGTGTAGTTTGTGTTGCGAAGTCGACGATTGCGTACTGCATAGAGTATCTCCTGTTTGTTTAACTTAACTTATACTACTATTATAGCATATCTAGCCGGCTTGTCAACCTAAATAAATACATTTGTACACATTATTATGTGGATATTCAGTCATAGTTGTACGTTACTATTGGTTCAATAGTCCAGAACTCCAGTTTACATATACATTATAACAGGTTTTCACCATGTTGTCAACCTAATTAAACGGTTGACAAACTGAATAAACAGTGTATAATATAATATTAACCTCCTTATGAACAGGTAGTAATGACGAAACCCAATAAGAAAAGCCCTACACACTGTATGTTACCATGGATTCATTCGCATACTAGTGCTAATGGAACCTTCAAACCATGTTGTAATGCCATGGGCAGTGATCAACCACTGTGGACCAGTGATGCAAATGATGAAAGCACGTGGTATAAACAGGATCCTAACGCTACTAATGTAGCAAGAGCCGGCGATAGTATGAGTATAAGACGTAACAACATGACATTAAGTGAGTGGTTCACTAGTGCTTACATGGATAAACTACGCAATGACCTTGCTAATGGTGTACAAAACCCTATGTGTGGAAGGTGTTGGAGAGATGAAACTCGTAGTGGTACTAGTATAAGACAAAGATATAACAGTAAGTATGAACATCATACCACTGTTGAACCCTCAATCTCATACCTAGACCTCAAGTTAACCAACCAATGTAACCTCAAGTGTAGGATGTGTGGCCCAAGTGACAGTAATTTAATAGCACAAGACATAGTAGAACTAGAATCCCGGGGGTTGACAGTGCCCGTTAACTATGCTAATGCCTTCGGCCCTAGGAGAAGAAGCCATGCAGATACCAATTACATCGGAGGTTTGCCGGCAAGTACACTAGAAGACATTGAACATCTACTACCACAGTTAACACAACTTAAAGTAACCGGTGGTGAACCAACGCTACAACCAGAAGTACTACGCTTGTTCGATAGATGTATAGACAACAAGTATGCAGAAAACATTGAACTACACGTTACTACCAATGCTACCAAGTTTACAACAAAGTTTCTTGAACGTATAGAGCAATTTAAGAACACAAGATTCAATATAAGCGTTGATGGTTATGGTACAACATACAATTACATACGCTATCCCTTTACATGGGACAAGTTTAATGCTCGTATACAGTTACTAGAAAGTAGATACACTAGTAGTACTACAATACATTGGGCCTATACTTGTGTACCACAGATGTTTAACATAGAGAACATACATAAACTACAACAACGAGTAGGGTCAGAACATTTATATGTGAACAATGTGCTACACCCTGACGGTATATACAACAGTTTAGACATAGTACCTGAACATATACTAGTATACGCACTAGAGAACATAGAGTATGTTGAAGGTCAAAGTGATATTTTAATTAATTATATTAAAACATTATTAAATGATTATAAGCCCGTGACTAAGAGTAGACTAGCAGACATGGTAAAGAGTGTTACTAGTGTAGACATACTACGCAATCAGCACTACAGTGAGTGTTTAGACCCCTTAACAGTGAAGTTTATAACTGAATCAGCATTGTAGACGGTTGTAATGGACATACCTTGAGAAACGGAAGCGACAGAAAGGCATACCTCAGCGACTCGAACCGACCTATAAGAAAAATTCTACACCCTAGATTCACTAGCACTACTAGTGTAATTAAATGAATTTACTTGCTCTTTGGTTGTTTCTCTAGTATAATGAGTACTATAAGCAGTGCTAAATAGTAGTGCGTATACTAGTTCTATAGTGTGTGCTTTCCCCATGCAAACTTTAACTACTATACAACTGTATACTATAATGTGAATTAAATCATTTATTATTTTTAGTTCTCTACTAGTGTAAAACAAACCTGTACTAGTGTAGAACAGAGTAAATAACAATACTATTAGAGTAACAATGCTAACTATCAATTACAAGAGAACATAGATGTCAAAACTGGACAACCCATACGATAAAACACAATTTACTACTAATCCACTAGAACCTTTAAGTGTACTATCATTAAAAGAACGCAAAGCAAACAAATGGTTTGATGCTGAAGGCAACACTATGTTTCAATATGAACGTGTTAAACGTTTAGAATTGGAATTCAATAATACTTGTTTCTTATACTGTGGAGGTTGTGGACGTACATTTAATCCAGAACTAGAGAAAGCAGGTAAGAAACTAATCATGCTTAAAGACGTTAAAAAGTTCTTCCCACCCGAATTTTGTGCTCAACTGCATTATTTTTTAAGTTGCGGTAACTATGGTGATCCAACAGCACATCCAGAGACACTAGACATACTACGTTGGTTTAGAACAAATGGAACAAAGAACGTAAGCATAAGTTCAAACGGAGCAAGTCGTAGTCCTGAATGGTGGGCTGAACTGGCTGGCATCATCAATGGAGAAGGTGGAAGCCGTGATGATATTAAAAACTATTACGGCGGTAGAGTTACCTTTAGCATTGACGGACTAGCAGACACCAACCATTTATACCGTGTGGGTGCAAAATGGGATAGGATAGTGGAAAATGTTACTGCGTTTATTAATGCAGGAGGCAGAGCTAGATGGCAATGGATTATGATGAACCATAATGAACACCAATTAGAAGAAGCAAAAGCATGGGCTAAAGAAATAGGCTTTAGTGAGTTTATAGAAAAGGTTAGTTTTAGATATAACCCCATACGTTTAAGCAAACGTGAAGCAGAGAAACTAGCAGAAGACCAAGAGTTTGAAATGCTTAAAGACCGTAGTTTAAAGCAGGAGGAACTGCGAAAAGACGTTAGTATGAAATTTGAGCTTACCGACGCTAATGCGGCACTGAGTGCCCGAGCCGCCAAGCAAGGTGGCACCGAATTGAGCCCAGTTAATGTAAGTGTTAATCCAGAGAATCAACATCCTTATAGAGAAAAGATTAAAGGCATACACGAACGTACAAGCAAGACTGCTAAAAAGTTTTGGAGCACTAAACAAAACATTATATGTCAAAACATAGGTGATCCAAGGATATATGTTGATGCAACAGGTAAAGTATGGCCCTGCAATTGGTTAGGTGGAATAGAGTTTTATGAAAATAAGGACAAGCATTGGCCTCTACCAAGTTATAAGAAGTATGGTATAGATGATCAATGGAACAGTTTATATAACTTTGCAGACGACGATAATCCAGTTAGAAGCATACTAGAACATCCTTTTTATGAGTATTTGTTAGAAGAAGATTGGAAACATAGTAGTGAAATGCAACCTGCTAAATGTAAACAAATGTGTCATACAGAGCTAGGTGATGGTATATTTGAAAGTATGAGACGTAATGAACAGAATTTAAAAACTGGTGAGTATAAAGACATCAGCGAAATACATGATACAGGTATTACTAAAGATGGTGGTCAAGTTGTTATGGCTCCAGAAGGTCAAAAGACTGGACGCTTTAAACATCAAGGCGGAACAGGTATTGGTCCTGGCAGTAACAAGGCTGTAGAAGGATTAGATCAAAGCATACTAGATATTGAAACAATAGATGAAGACACCAACGAATCATAAACAATTAAAAGGCTTTTGTGTACTGCCTTTTATTCATTTAAGCACACGCACTGATGGTAGTATGCAGATATGCTGTCATGCTAACAGTAGTAGTACGGAAGATAATAGAAAACCCGGCGTTAATCGTAAAGATGATGGTAGTTTAGTTAATCTAAAGCAGGATAGAGCTGAAGACTATTGGAATACAGAGTTTATGCGTACTATACGCACAGATATGTTGGCAAATAAGATGCCAAGAGCTTGTTTAACTTGTTATAAAGAAGAAGGATTAGGCTATCGCAGTAAACGTGTATGGGAAAACGAAGAGTGGGAAAGGCGTATTGATGTGCCTGCATTATTAAAAGGTGTTGACAATAGTGGAGCAATGAGTTATGGTATACACTATGTTGATATGAAGTTAGGTAATAAATGTGACCTTGCTTGTGTTATGTGCAACCCTGCTGATAGTACACAATGGATACCTGACTATAATAAATTAATTAGCAGTGCTAGTGATGAATTAAATAAAGAAGTTTATTGGAATAAATCAGAAGCAGGTGGATATAATTGGTGGAAAAATAATAAAACATATTGGACTGACATATATGAGCAGTTGCATAACCTAAGACATATTTATATTATTGGTGGTGAGCCAACTATTAATAAAGAATTTAAACAGTTCTTACAGTATTGCGTAGATAATAATTATGCAAAAGGTATTGAATTAAGATTTAATACTAATGGACAAACAATAGATCCTGAATTAAAACAATTATACACAAAATTTAAACATTGTTTAATTCATTTAAGCATGGACGGTATATACGAACGTTATGAATATATTCGTTATCCTGGTACATGGGCTAAAGAATTAGAAGTATTAAAGTATTGGGACAATATGCCTGACAACGTAACAGTTGACATCGACTGTACAGTTAGTGCATTAAACGTTAGCCATATACCAGACTTTGTACGTTGGAAGATGGATCAAGGCTTTAAAAAATTAAATAAAACAAGATTCGGTGGCACTATAGGAATGCATTTACTATGGACACCTAACTTCTTAGGCATTAATAATTTAAATGATGAAATAAAAGCCAAAGCAAGTAACGATATAGCACAACTACGCATGGAACTTGGCACAACAGTTACAAATAGATATAAAAAATTTGATGCACTATTAAATGCACTAGATAAACCAGCAACAAATATAACAGTCTTAGTTGAGTACTTGGACAAAATGGATAAGATAAGAGGAACTTCATGGCAGGATACATTTCCAGAACTAATCAGTTTGCGAAAGAGCTAATAGAAAAAGAATTAATTAGCCACAAAAAGCACAACGCAATATACGATTACTTTTTTCAAACAACATTAAGGGACGCACCGTGGTATGATTGGTTAGACCAACCCGGATACTTTGAAGTTGCGGATGAATATAAAGAACGTATGACTGAATGGATTGTTGATAATGATTTTAATACTGTACATGGATTAGATAACTTTAAGCATCGCGATTTAATTAATGGAACTACACAAGCATTTGATGAAGCATATTATAGATACAGTGGCAGACGTTTAAGAATATTGCGTGGCGAGTATGCGTATCACAAACGTGTTGTGTCTGATTATGTTTATTTAGACGAAGTATATTCAGAAGATTTAAGCATGAGCCAATTAGATGGTGATAACCCAATAAAAGAAAACGATTGGGTAATAATTAGTTTCCCATTTTGTGGAACAGGCGGAACTCCATTAGGATATCATGCAATATTAAATGATTGTTTGTTAAAAAAGGTTCCTGTATTAATAGATTGTGCTTGGTATGGAACTTGTATGGATCAACATATTGATTTAACACACCCTGCTATCAGTGAAGTAAGTTTTAGTTTAACTAAAAGCACAGGTACAGGCAACATTAGAAGTGGTGTGCGTTACAGTAATTACGAAGATAACTTACCAATTAGACAACAAAACAATTATAATCATTTAGTATTGGGAGCGGCACAAGTAGGTATTCATGTAATGAAACATATACCTAGTGACTGGCAAGTAAAGAATTACAGAGATTTTCAAATACAACTATGTCGTAAGTTAAACATTATGCCTAGTCCATGTATGCATATCGCAATAGCAGATGGTGAAGAAGATTGGCACAAGGACTTCTTAATGGACCAACGACATTACAAAGTTGGCATTAGACAGGCACTTAAGGCAATGAAGAAGGAACAACTTTAATGAGTATGATTTCTCCATGTATCAGCATATGTAGATGGGATCCAGTAACCAGTAACTGTTACGGATGTGGTCGTACTGTTGCAGAGAAAATGATATGGAAAGACCAGGATACCACAGACGAGTGGAAAGAAAACAATTTAAAAGAGTGCATGGAAAGATTATCAGGGTGGCAATTAGAAAGTTTCAAGGAATCATATCAGCATAAGATTAAATACGGTATATCCTTGTTTAAAAAAGAAATGAAGAAGAAACAACTTTAATGAGTAACACACCTAATCCTGTAATTCGAATTATTGGCGATAGTTTTTTTACTAAAACTAAACGTAATTGGCTAGACCGTGCTATAGATCCAACACAGTTTACAATACATAACAGTGCTAAAGGTGGTACTGGCTTTTGGAGACAGTTAGATCAAGTAAAAGATTTAAAGAACCAAGACTATTATAATAATATTAAATATTGTATAGTAGGGTGGAGTCATCCATTTAGAATGTATGCTCCAGAGTATATGAGAGACTGGCGTATGAACGATCCAGCACTTTGTGATGAGGAGTTCTTTGGAGTCAAACACGATCCTGGACTTAAAGCAAAGCAAGGTACAGTTTCTAATATGATTAAGTATGATTTAATAAATGAAGGTAGAGAATGTACTAAAGCATACGACTTATTACAGTATGTTGATGCAGTATTATATCCTAGTATGCCACATATTAAATTCATTAACTTCTTTTGCTTTGACTTTGATTATATAGATGTAACATTAAATGACTTTAACTTTAAAAACGCTGTTACAATACATCCAACATTATTTGATATTTGTACTGCTGATGAAAAGGATCCTGATAAAAAGGTAACTCCTATGGACGTTAATAATCATTTAAATCATATACAACATAAAGGCATGGCATTAATGTTGGCAAATATAATACGTGATACAGAACAATTCAAACGAGTGAATATTAATAAATGGCTTTAGACATAGATAAAATTAACTACATGATGATAGAGTTTACATCGGCTTGTAATGCCAGATGTCCTGCTTGTGCAAGAACACAGCACTTTGTTAACAGTGGAATAACTCCTCATGGTAGTAGACAAATAACAATGGACCATATGAAGAATCTTTTTGGTATCAAATGGCCCAATTTAAGAAAACTTAATATTGATGGCAACTATGGTGACAGTATGTATCACCCACACAGTTTAGAATTATTGGAATACATCGCTGACACACAAGATGCATCTAAGATTAAGTTATACATTGATTCCAATGGAGGCTACAAGAAGCCTGAGTTTTGGACAAAGTTGGGCGACTTAATGAAACGTTTTCATCCTACAAGTTGTATTACATTCGGCATCGATGGAATAGATCCAGAAATGCATGCCAGGTACAGAGTAAGAGTAGACTTAAACAAAGTATTTGAAAATGCTAAAGCGTTTATCGATAATGGTGGCAACGCTGAATGGAAATGGATTGGCTTTGATTATAATGATCACCAATTGGAAGATGCTAAACGTATGAGTAAAGAAATGGGGTTCAGTGCGTTTATATATAAAAATACTAGAGTAAGACATAGTATTATACGTGAAGCAATGGGTCTACAAGACTTAGACAAGGGTGTTAGTGCTACGAGTAAGAATGTTAACAGTACAATTAGTCAAGAGATAGTTGCACAAGCAAAGAAAGAAATTAAAAGTGTTAAAGACTTTGCTAACGATAGTACAATACATTGTAGGTTCCGTAGGGAAAAGAACTATGGATTTCAAGTAGAACACAGTGGCAGAATATATCAATGCTGTCATTTACCTGGGTACTATAATTACCAACAACCTGGCACTGAGATTTATAAAGAATATGAATATTATACAAATAAATACAACACTAACTGGAACAGTTTAGACGAACACGGAATAATGGATATATTAAATCACCAATACTTCCAGCACGACTTAACAGACAGTTTTAATAACAGAACAGATGCAACTGAAAACCCTAGAATAAACAGATGTATTTCAAAATGCGGATCAATTGATGCTTAAAGATAAGAAAAACTTCTGCCCGGCTCCCTTTGTACATGGATACATTAATGCAAACAATAGAGCTCATAAACTATGTTGCATGAGTGATATTGTGGGCAGGTTTGATGGAACAAAGCCTTTGCAAGACACTTTCCAAGAGTTTTGGAATGGAGAGGTGATGCAAGACACAAGAAAGTCTTTTATGCAAGGAGAGTTTCCCAAGGCTTGTTGGTATTGTAAGGAACACGAAGAAAAAGACAACATCGCTGAAAGTCAAAGAATACAATTACTCGAACGTTATGAAAATAAACTAGACTTTGAAGAACTTGAGTTAGATATTGTAAACGGCAACAAACATAACAAGCCATTAGATATTGATTTACGTCCTGGTAAACTATGCAATCTAAAATGCAGAAGTTGTAATACTGTTTGGAGTGATAAGATTGAAAAAGAAGTTTTAGCAAATCCAGAGATACAAGGCAAAGAATGGTATTGGGATACCATTACACAAAACAAAAAGTCAATGGATATTGTTAACAGCATCGACTGGGAAAGTGATGACTTTGATATCGTGAGTAATTTTGATTTAGATAATGTTAAATGGTTAAAAATGTCTGGCGGAGAGACACTAGTAGATAAACGTGTTATTAGAATGTTACAACGTGTGGCAGATACAGGTTATGCAAAAGGTATAAACTTACACCTGCTTACTAACGGTACAGTTAATCCTATTAAGTTAAGACCTGTGCTAGAACAGTTTAAGGTGTTAACCATCAATACAAGTTTTGACGCAAGTGGATCGCTAAATGAATACTTAAGAACAAATTCTAACTACGACAAGTGTATCACAAACTTTAAAGACATATTTAAAATAAAGAATTTACAATGGCAAGGCATTAATGCAGTTATGCAAGTTACTAATGCTTTCAATATTGACGAATGGTATAGTGAATTATATGAAATAGGCAAAGAAGCAGGCGGGGATAAGTTTAAAGGAATTAACTTACTGCCGTTAGTTGATCCTATGTATTTGTGTGTTGGTTGGTTAGATGAAGATCATAAACAAATTATTCAAAGCAAGTTAGACATATTACTTAAACGTTATGCTAACAATAACGATATTGAAAAGAAATTAAAAGTTTTAAAAACAGAATTAAACCAAAAATTAGATGTAGAGTACGAAAAGGCAAGGTATGTAAGACATACAAAAGCATTAGATAAAATTAGGAATACAAATGTGTTAGATTTTGTACCACAACTAGAGAGGTATATGTAATGGAATGGCTTGATATAATAAACAACAGGCACACAACGTTTGCTTGGGAAGAAGATAAGATACCAACAGAGGAAGAACTTGTGGACGTTCTGCAGGAGGTATTCGCACATATACCATCTAAAAATTTACAGTTTCCTTATCAAGTAAGACTTTTAAGGAATAATGATCCTGCGATAAGCAAAGAAATAATGACTATTTGTAAACGAAACGAACACAAAACAGATGAAGAAGATCTAGGAAATCCTCAAGTACTTGCTCCGTGGCTTATAGGATTTTGTTCTAGATATGTAGCAGACTTAGAGTCGAGATACGAATCAGACTCAACAAGAGGCCTAGACACGTTTGAACTTCCGGAAGTAGGCACTAGAGAAAGAAAAGCAAAAATACAAAATCGTGCTGGTAGTGAACGAGGACAAATGCAAACAGAAAATATTGAAATAGGTATTATGTCTACTTATATTATGTTAGCAATGGCTAATAGAGGAATACAAACTGGTATGTGTCAAAACATACAAAGAGATTACACTAGAGCGGAAGAGATATTCGATATCGATAGTGATGTTAAAAACCTAGACTTTAGATTTATAATGGGAGTTGGGTATGGAAAAGATGCTAGTATAAAGCACGAGTACTTCGATCCTAGAATAGATAAAACAAAACTAATTCCGTTTAAGCCAGTTAATGTAGAAAAAGTATACCCTCGTCCTGTGTTCGACGATGTAATTAAGGTGGTAAAATAATGAAAAATACAATTTGTTCAGCACCTTGGCAAGCAACATACTATAAAGAAAGTATGGGCAAATACAAAATGTGTTGTAGTTTTAAAAAATGGACTAAAGCAGAAAGTCCTGAAGATTATTACAACTCGCCAATGGTAGAATCTGTTAGGGAGAAAATGCTTAACGGAGAATGGCATGAAGGTTGTACACTTTGTCACAAATTAGAAAACGCGGGTCTTGAAAGTGATAGAGAAACATTTAATAAACATTTAGAAGTTGACAAATTAGATACAAGTAAGTTTGAACTTAAATGGTTAGATTATAGACCAGGAAACTTATGTAACTTAAAATGTAGAATGTGTCATTCTAGTAACAGTAGTTTAATCGATAAAGAAACAAAAAAACATCCTGAATTGAAAAAATTTATGGAGACAATACCTGAATACGAATCGGAATTATTACCAAGTATTTGCAATGATGAAACCTTTAGAGATTTAGAAGTATTAAAAATATTAGGCGGTGAACCAACTATTGATCCACAAGTACAAAAATTACTAGAGTGGACAATTAGTAATGGATACGCAAAGAATATTAATTTGCGTTACACAACAAATGCAACAAACATAAATGAAAATTGGATTAAAGCAGTTAAACAATTTAAAACAACAAAGATTCAATTAAGTTTAGATGGCACAGGCAAAACATACGACTATATTAGAACAGGCGCCAATTGGCATAAAATTAAAGAAAATATTATGTTAATGCCTAAAAAGATTAATAACATTAGAAACATTGGTTCTAATATTGTGTTTAGTGTCTATGACTGTTTTACTATTGATCAGTGGTATCCAGAGTTGTTAGAAATAAAAGAAACTATGCAACGAGAATATGGTATAGACATTAACTTTAATATTATTGATTGTACTTGGCCCACTTATCAAATGGTATCTAATTTACCTGAGGAATACAAACAAATTGTAGTAGACAAAATCGATAGTATGCCAATGGATAAAGTTTTAAAAGCAGTTAGACATCACACTACTAAAAAAGCAAAAGGCATACCAGAAAAAGAAGTTGCTATGTTCTTTGAACATAACGATATGCTAGATAGAATTAGAAAAACAAATATCAATGATATAAGCGAACACTATGAAACACTTCGACAGAACACATTATAAAGATCCAGAACATTACGAACAGAGTATAAAAGATAAAGGTTGTTCAGGCTTTTGTCCTATACCCTGGGTTAGTCTAGGAGTTAATAACAACGGTGACTATCGTATGTGTGTTCAAGCCGCGGCTAATAGAAAAAATAACATCAGAGGACAATGTAAAGGCCCTGACGGTGTTACTATGCGTATCGAAGACACTAGCATTGCCGATAGTCGTAACAGCGAAGTAATGAAAGAAACAAGACGTGATATGATTGCAGGCAAGAGAAGTGATCATTGCGTTCGTTGTAACAGAGAAGATGATGCTGGTAGTAACAGCCGACGTTGGCTTGACTTAAAGAAGTATTGGCAAGAGTTTGACATCGACGATGCAATAGAGAATACAGCCAAAGATGGTAGCATAGACACAGAGGAATATCCATTATTAGACTTAGACTTACGTTTAGATAACACTTGTAACTTGAAGTGTCGTATGTGTGGGCCTACTGAGAGTCATCAATGGTACACTGAATGGATGAAGACAACAGGATACAAAAAGTTTAAAGCGTATGACCACACTGTTAATTTAGAAATGCAAGGTAGCCGAGCTAAAATAGTTGGTAAGAGTCCATATGGCTGGAGCGACAGAATCGATGTTGCAGAGATACTTCAGAAAGATGCACCTCACTTAAAACAAATATATATGAGTGGAGGCGAACCTTTAATCATTAATCAACAGTACGAAGTATTACAACAGTATATCGATAATGGTACTGCAAAAGACTTAGAGATCGATTACAATACAAACTTTACAAGTATTCCACAACGTGCATTAGATCAATGGAAACACTTTAGACAGGTTAACATTGGTGGAAGTGTAGACGGTATCGATAAAGTAAACGACTACGTTAGGTATCCAAGTAAGTGGACACAGATAAAAGAGAACATAACAAAATTAGATACCCAAACAGAAGATAATGTAACGTGTTGGTTAACATACACCTGGCAAATATTAAATGTGTTAAGTGTTACAGACATTATAGAGTATTGTTTAGAGCAAGACTTTGTTAAGTTTAATCGATATAGTCAAAGTGCTTTCTTTACATATCACCCTGTGCATAATCCTGCATATTATTGTGTAACTAGTCTGCCAGACCCTGCAAAAGAGTATGTAACAAAGTATATAACTGATTGGATGAATGGTTGGTTTAAAGAATGGTGTGATAGTAAGCCTAGAGACTATAAAATGTCTAACAGTAATTATGAAATGAGAAACCATGGTAAGATTACAAGAGATTGGGACAATGGCCCTGATGCTTTATATGAAATCACTTGCAAACAATTGAATAGTATGTTACAATTTATGAATGCACGAAGTACAGTAGAGGAACTACCTGAAATGTGGAGACGTACACGCATTTTAGATGAAAGTAGAGGAGAAAACTTTGAAGAAGTTTATCCTGAACTTGCAGTTCATATTAAAAAACACTTAGGCATTAGTAATGATTAAATTACAAGATTTAGAATCAATACAATTAGAAATTACAAGTAATTGTAATGCCATGTGTTTAGATTGTGCTAGAAACATTGATGGAGTAAAACTTAATCCATATGTAGAGTTTGGTAAAGCAGGAAACATGAGCTTTGAATTATTTAAAAGTATACTTAACAAAAAGACATTACCTAACTTTAAGAAGTTAGAACTAGATGGTAACTTTGGTGATAGTTTAATACACCCACAGAGTTACGAGTTTATGGAATACTATTGTAATGAGTTTCCAGGAACTAATATCGAGATTAATTCTAATGGATCTTATAATGACACAGACTGGTGGTATAAGTTAGGAAAGTTATTATCCACACATCTTAATAGGAGACCGGAGCATATTAAGTTTGGTATAGATGGAGTAGACTTTGAAACACACGGAATATATAGACGTAACTTAGATTACAATAAAATTATAGATAACGCAACAGCATTTATGGCAGGTGGAGGTGTTGCTACATGGAAGTTTTTAGAGTTCGACCATAATACACATCAAGTTGAACAAGCAAGACAACTAGCAAAAGAATTAGGATTTCAAAGATTTTATTTGAAAGCAACAAGGAATAAAACAAGAGTAATTGAAGAAACTTTAGATAATAAATCTTATAAGGTAACTGGACAAGCAACAAAGAAAAAAGAACATATTGAAATAGATTCAATGGATAAGGCTACAAGAAATGTTTTAGAAACTCATATAAAAAGTATTGTAAGTGATACTGAAAACTTTTATGATACAAGTACAGTCCGTTGTCCATGGCAAAGACGTAAGATGATACAAATAGACTACGATGGTAGAATATATCAATGTTGTCATATTGGTGGAAAATATGGTAGAACAAAGAACTTTAAACATAAAGAGTATCAATATTACATTGACAAATATGGCATCGATTGGAATAACTTAAATATACATACAATACAAGAAGTTTTTGATCATCCATACTGGAAAGACCTCGACGAAAGTTTTAACAACAGTATACATGATAAATCAAATCCAAGAATTAAAAGATGCGTTGAAAAATGTTCAGCGGAATTATGGAGTAATGCATGAGTAAAACATTTTGTCCAATACCTTGGAACTTTCAGGCTATTAGAAATAATGGCGACATTCGTATTTGCTGTCAAGCAAACGTAACAAAGAATCAAGGTGTAGTTAGACATAAAGACGGCACTCCGTATAATGCAGGTAAGCATAGTATGAAGCAGGCTCGTAATGCAGACTTAATGAAAGCAGTTCGAAAGAATATGCTTGAAGGTAAGTGGAGCGACGAATGTACTCGTTGTAAGCAAGAAGAAGACGTAGGACTTAACAGTAGACGTCAATACGAATTGCAAACATGGAAAGAATTTGATATACGACAAGCACAAGTGTTGACATCAGAAGATGGAACTATTGATACTAGCAATTCTCCTGTTGTTTATTATGATTTACGGTTTGGTAACTTATGCAATCTACAATGTAGAATGTGTGGACCAACAGATAGTCATAGTTGGTATGAACAGTGGACAGACTATCATAAAGAAGATGGCTTCCAAGACACACATGGTTATGTTAAACTTGAACGTAATGCAAAAGGTAGGCTAGACACTGATGATTATAGTTGGCATGGCTCTACTAGTTTTTGGAATAACATTGAAAAGAATTTAGATAATATTCGACACGTTTATATGGCAGGCGGCGAACCTATGATGATCGAAAGACATTACGAGTTCCTAGAGAAGTGTGTAAAGAAAGGTGTTGCTAAGAATATATTAATTGAATACAATACTAACATGACAGCATTGCCTGATAGAGTATTAGAGTATTGGAAACATTTTAAAGAAGTAAGAGTTGGTGCTAGTATAGATGGTATGGGCAAAGTACTAGAGTATCAACGTTATCCAATTAAATGGGAACAAGCAAAGAAGAATTTAGATAAGTTAGATAAGTTCTGCCAAGAGAACAGCAACGTAATGGCATGGATCGCTTATACAGTAACAGTAAACAATATATGGCACTTGCCGGAGTTTATGTTATGGAAAGTTAATGCTAGTGGGTGGAAGAAGATTAATAGTACATTAAAGAGACCTGTTATAACTCACCATGTTGCACATGGACCCAGACGTGCTAACATTAGGTTACTTCCTGAGGATATGAAAGACGAATTAGAATTATTTTATACAGGTTGGAAGAAGATTTTCGAAGGAGAGTTTACTGATTTACAGACAGAAAAGGCTTGCAAAATACTAGATAGTGTGTTACAATATTGTAAATCAGAAGATTACTCTGATGCATTACCTGAGTTTAAGAAGTTTACAAAGTATTTAGACATATCAAGAAACCAAAGTATACTCGATGTTGCTCCTAGATACAAACGATTGTTCGACAATGATTAAAGAAGGATACGAAGGACTTAACAATTCAGTATATTTGGAAGGTGGGTTTAGAATACAAATAGAATCCAGCACAAGATGTAACTGCTTATGTCCTGGTTGCTCTAGAACAAAGACTAAAGCAAAGTATGATGCAGGTGAGAGTGAACTTATGTATCCTATTATGGATATGAGTTTAGATAATTTTAAACTGTTAGTTCGTCCTGAGAATAATATTAAACGTATAACATATAGTCTTACATTAGGAGATCCTATATACAGTGGATCGTTTTTAGAACAAGTGCATTACTTAAATACTTTAGATAAACGTCCTTGGATTAATTTACATACTAACGGCAGTGGTCGTTCTAAAGATTGGTGGAGTAAACTAGGTAAACTACTACGAGGTAGAGATAGAGTTGAGTTTACTATTGATGGACTAGAAGATACAAATAAGATTTATAGAATTAACTCAAAGTGGAATACAGTTATAGATGGCTTTAAGGCTTTAAAGACGAGTATAAATGAAATAGATAGTGATGCTGAAGTAGATGTAAGACATCTTATATTCGAACACAACTATCACCAAACACTAGATGTTTGTAAACTCGCACAAGACTTAAAGGCAAACACGTTGCGTATATTTGTTGGAGATGGCAGAACACCAGAACATATGAGATTAAAGAGTAAACAGTGGAACGACATTAAAGGAGAGATAGATGCCTATTTACCCTAAATGTAAATACAGAGATGACCAGCCACCTATCCTAAGAGTAGATGGATATGTTGGACCTTGTTGTCACTTCGGCGGCGAGTCTCCGTGGTTCGACTTAAAAAATTTACTTGGAGATAAAATAGAACAACTGCATATCTCAAACGGCACAATGGATGAAATTAATCGTAGTGAAGCAAGTTACATGATAGAACAAAGTTTTACAGATGCTCCAATGGATAGTTGTAAACAAATGTGTGGCAAACCGTTCTTACAAACAAGTAAGGAAGGCGGCTTCTCTACAGCAAACGACAGAGTAATGATTAAAAACTTAATAAAAAGTAGATTAGATGACTGATTTAAAAACAAGTGAATATGACTTTAGTGCTATACCCTTTGACGATTTAGTTAGTGTTGGGCAACGTACTTTACTTCATAGAGATATTTTTACAGTTAGTTGGCTACTAGGAAGATTTTGTAACTACAAATGTTCTTATTGTTGGCCCTATGCTCGTAGTGATAGAAAAGACCATAGACCTACGGAACTATGTCTATCAACTATTGACGAAATTAAGAGACAGGCAAGAGACAATGGCTTTAATAGTTTTCATTTTAGTTTAAGTGGAGGCGAGCCAACTTTTCATCCTGGTTACTTAGATATTTTAAAACATTTAAGTGACGATGCTCACAATACAAACTACACAAGTGTACACATGACTAGTAATTGTAGTCGTAACATGAAGTGGTTTGAAACGTATGTCGATTACGCAAGTAAGTTTCACCGTGCTAGTATTACTTGTAGTCTACACGTTGAACACGTCGACACACCTGAGAAAATGCAGGACCTTGCAAACAAACTTATACTATGTCAAGAACATGATGTACAAGTAACTATTAATATGGTTATGGTTCCAGAAGTATTTGACAAGTATTATGAGAATGCATTGTTCTTTCATAATCAGAACATTAACGTAACTTTAAAGCCTATGAGTGATCCAACTGCAAGTAGAGTCGTTGATGGTTATACAGAGGAAATGAAGCAAAAACTGTATAATGATATGCCACAACGTGCATATACTGAGATTAAAAATAAATACGTTAGTAGACCAAAGCCCAATTGGAAGCCTTTACCAGAAATGAAATTGGACAATGGAACAGTACCTCAGCATTTTCAAGTAGAGTTTGAAGATAATAAAGGCAAGAAATGGTACATGGATCAAGCAGAACGCTTTAATGCGTTTAATTTTAATAAATTTACTGGTTGGCAATGCAATGCAGGGTTCCAAGGAATTATAATAAGAGAACCAGACGGCTCAATTAAGAGAAGTTATAGTTGCAGTGACAGTCCACTAGGAAATATCGAAACAGGGTTTAAGTTATTTAATAAACCGATGCCTTGTATTTCAAACTCGTGTGTATCTAGTGCAGACAGTAAGATTCCAAAAAGGAAAGAATGAGTAACAACGACGACAAACGAAAACAAAGAGATCCGAAAGGAATATTCGCGGGAATGGACGACGAATCGTTTAGTAAGTTAACTAAAACTTACGGAACAAATCCATCAAGTAAACGCCCGATCAATCAACAGAGTAAAAAACATGACAGACAAAACAAAAGAAGAAATAATAGTTGAGATTAAAAAAGTTGTAGAAGAATATGTACAACCTAATGTAGCACAACATGGTGGAACTGTTACACTCGAAGACTTTGATATGGAAACTGGACAAGCAACAATGCTAATGAGCGGAAGTTGTTCAGGCTGTGCAAGTAGTATGATGACACTTAAAATGGGTGTTGAGAATATGCTTAAACATTACATACAAGAAGTTAAAAGTGTAGTCGGTGTAGATGATCCCGCTTTCAATAATCCTTATTATACCAATGCAGAATTTTATGATGATTGGCGTGAGGAAGACTTTTTCGAACAAGGTGAGACACAGGTGTTAAATGATCCAATCAAAAATTAAGACTTGGGCAGACGACTTATCCATGTTAGAAGGACACGAAAGATTATCTTATCTTGTTGACCTTGCTCGACGAGCAACAACCCTCCCTAGTGAATTGCGAACTGATGAAAGATTAGTCCCAGGATGTATTAGTAAGATTTGGGTCGAAGTAGGACTGAAAGAAGATGGTATAAACATTTATTACGACAGTGATGCTTTAATCCCTAAAGGAATAACAACAATAGTTTGTGATATCTTTACAGGTAGCAATAAAGAAGAAGCACTCAGTATGAAAATGGAAGACCTAGAACCTCTGGGCTTCACACAATTAGTTACACCACAGAGACGTAATGGTCTCTACAATCTAATCGGAGTAATACAAAGCAAGATAGAAAGACTATAAATTATGATCACGCACTATAGTAGAGATGAAAATAGAGATAGTACCAAGACAGAAACTTGCGACAATACGCTATTCAAAGCAACACCCAACACTCACTAATGTTTCAAATTAAAGAATTAACACCAGAGATGGATTTAAGCCTAAGTAACTTCTGTAAGAAGTGTGAAGGACTTGGGTATATGAACAATACATTCTCAGCAATGAAATACGAATGGCTACGCCAACAAGGCGGTATATGGCATTGTGTTTCTCATGGTGGATTAGAAGCAGGGTATGGAGACATATTAAGTTTGGCAGGATGCCACCCATTGCCTGAAGTAAACGAAAACGCCTGGAGAGTTATGTTTAGAGGCGTACAGATTCCTGGTAACTATGGACTAGGGTTAAGCAAGTATCATATGAATGCTTTAACTTGGAGATACATATTACCTAAACAAATAGAATTTATAGGTGAAGACAAAGACATCTATATTACTACTAACATGAACAATGATGCTAGTGGGAAAATGAATAAGACACACAGATTGTTCCAACGTTTAAAAGTGTTGGGTATGGTAGAACATCATAATGATATGGAGTTATACTTTACAAGACAAAGTGTGTGGAAACTAAACAAAGAGAAGTACATGGAGGTACGAGCTAATGTGGTTTAATTGGAATCATCTAAGAGAAGCAGAAAAACATGGTGGCAATAAAGGTACAAATGGGATAGTGTTATATTTTAAACACGCCAGAGTAAGTTTAATTGAAGCATGGAGTTTGTTTGTATTATGTATAGCAAGTATCCTACACGCAATCTGTCCACCCTTATTCGACTTTAAGTTATTAGAATTAAGATTAAAATATGACGAGAAGTTATACGACTTTGTCCCTACGCATAAAGCGTGGGATAGTTTAAGAACAAAGATCAACAAAGAAAACAACAAACAAAAAACAAAGGAATAAATGACAACAATAACAGGAAAAGTAAAATGGTTCGATGGCGTTAAAGGCTACGGATTTATTGAAAGAGACGACAAAGAAAAGGATGTATTTGTACATTCTTCAGCAGTAAGAAGTTCAGGAATGGACGGACTAAATGAAGGCGATACATTATCGTTTGAGGTTGAAGAAGGTCAACGAGGATCATCGGCAGTAAACCTACAAAAAGCATAAAAAGAGTGACGAATGGAAATCAACAAGTTACAAGATATTATCAACGAGGGTACGACTATATGTTCTAGCGGAACAACAGGCAAACCTAAACCTATAGAACAAACAGTTGCTAAACTAAAAGCAGGTGACGAAGCCGCTATAGACAGTCAGCGACTTACAAGCAAGTCTAAAGTTTATACAGTGTGTAAGACTACACACGCCGGCGGACTACTTGCACAAAGTTTACCAGCAATTCGTTTAGGAGCCGAAGTTGTATTTGATGACTTTAATCCATATCGTTGGGTTAAAGAAGTACACAAGTACACGCATACACACATCATACCTGCACATGGCGAAGCAATTATGAAAACAAAGGGCTTTAAGGACATGGACTTATCCAATGTTTGGATAACTTGTGGCAGTGACATTGTTCCATGGCATCTTATTAAGGCGTTTGTTAACAGAGGTGCAACGTTTATGTGTAACTGGGGAATGACAGAAGTAGGTCCTTGTGCAATCAATACAGTATTTGGAAGTTTAGGCAAGATAGAAGAATATGAAAGCAAAGTGGATCTAAAGGGATCAATGCCTGTACTAGGTGATAGATTCTACTGTGATTACCAAATAAGTGAATGGAACGAGTTATCTGTTAAAGGCAATATCTGTGTGTATGATGATTGGTTTAAAACAGGTGACTTAGTCGAACAACATAAGAACGTATTATTTTATAATGGCAGAAAATAACCTAATTGTAATAAGTGCTCCAATGGGAGCAAAAGGACATCAAATTGGCAGACTATTGGCTAGTTGCGATAATGTTGAATGGTATAATCATAGTGCTAATGGCACAGAACCATGGAAGCCTTATAGGGAAAATCATCTCCATGGTACTGATAACAATTTTACTATATATCATTGGAATAGACGCTTTAATGGCTCTAAAGGACATGGTTTAGACGAATATACTGTTCCCCCTGTACTTGATATGGCGAACAGACAAACACAGCGTACGGGCAAATATGAGCCCATAAACGACTGGAAACAACGTGTGTCTCCCTCTAATTTAATGTATGCATTACATGGACCTTTGGATAAAACTAAAGAGTTTTTTGGTCCTGCTAAACACATTGTAGTTATACCTAAAGATATGTCTAGACTACTTGCAAGGTTCTGTCAAACAAGTGCCAAGTATTATGTTGATCCAGAGAATCCAGATAAAACATTCTTTGATTTATATGAGGGAAATTATATGAATATGCTTGAACATTTAGAACGTGTAGTAGACAACTACAGTCGTAATGTTACAGAAGAGGATGTCATAATAACAGACCCGGATAAGTTTTTTGTTGAAGAAAACTTCCAAAAGGTCTGTGATAAGTTTAATTTAACTTTTAATGATGATAACTTTGATAAAGTTATTAAGTTTATTCGAAACCCATGGTTGCTATAAACGTATCTAGTTTCTGATTACTAACCATCATAGAATAACCATCTTCGTTTTTAAGTTCTAACTTTTTAGAATCCAATGTTAACGGAACACCTTCGACCATTCTAATATACTTTTTAATTATACTATCGTCTGTGTCGACATTAAAGACATTCTTCCAATAGCCTTCATTACATACATTCATAGTTAATTTGTTTTCATGAATAAACATTAGATTGTGTCTATTCTCATGGGCCATTGCTTTAATCATTGTTTCTTTGTTAGTGTATCCTTCTTTGTATCTAGGATACGGAATATCAAACCCACCTGCCCCAAACCAACCTTCCTCGCACTTTTCATCTGATCTATAAACAATAACAAACTTACTGTTTGGGAACATCTTATAGATTTTAGGTAAGTCGATACTAAATTGATGACACTTGATAATTTTGTATCCGTCGTTGGTAGTGATCCATGCTCTTTCAATCTCTTCGAATATCTCTTTCTTAGATAAGCGATCCAATGCATCGAAACTATCACCGAATGGAAAACCTGGACCAAAATAACTACCACGATGTGGGATAATATCGGGATCGTTGTAGTGTGCGTACTGTCTATCTTCAGCATAGTCTCCGGTATCGAATAGATACTTTTTACTTTGTGCCATTATGTGTGCAACTGCACTCCATTTACTACCAGGTGCACCTGTAAAAAATACTAGTTTACTTTCGTCCATTATAAGTCCTCTAAATCTTGTAAGTGTGTATCTAATGCTTTAGTGGCGAATTGCAATTCAACTGCATATAATAATATTGCTAATCCAAATATAACTAAACTACTTGTAAACAATAAACTGAATATAGAAAATGACTTAATAAAAGCAAAGTACATAGCAAATAAGTTGCATATAAATGCAAATGCCGCCAATGTTGATGTTGCCCTATTAAGTCCTAAACGTTTTCGTAGTACAGTTATTTGTTTTAAGTATCTATTTGTTGCTTTATCCTTTTTACTTAACTTCTTAGACATTAGTTCGTCGTGTATCTTACGAATTAATGTAGCCAAAGATGTATAACGGTTACCAAAAGATATCATCATTAAGGGTATTGCCGGAAATAAAGCGGCAGGTAATAGTAGTACTGAGTCCATCATGTTCCTTATAATATTTGTGTTACGACAAGAACTATGATAACAGAAAAAATAAACAACCAACCCTTTTCAGGTAGTTCTTTCATTTACTTGATCTCATAATAATTGCCTGTTTTTTCTTGCTCAGGATTCTTTCCTTGATAATCCAACACTGCGGCTTTGATGGCATCTTCTGCCAACACACTACAGTGAATCTTTACTGGAGGCAATGCAAGTTCGGTAGCAAGTTCAGTATTTGTAATCTTACCTGCTTGTCCTAACGACATTCCTTTTACCATTGTAGTTAATAAACTACTGCTGGCAATAGCACTACCGCATCCATATGTTTTAAATTTAGCATCTTCTATGATGCCATTCTTATCAACTTTAATTTGCAAACGCATTACATCACCACAAGCAGGTGCTCCCACCATTCCTGTTCCAATGCTTCCGTCTGTGTCATCGAACCTACCTACATTACGAGGGTTTTCGTAATGGTCCATCACCTTATCTGAATATGCCATGTTATTTTCGTCCGTATTTGTTAATTACTTTTACGGTAGAATCTATTAAGTTTTGATTAATAATATGATCGGTATACTCTACATCTGGATTGTATACCATTGTCATGGTTGCTTTAGTACGATCGTCTAACATATGTTTCGTATAAGCATCTCTACCTTCTGAAGTATCCAAATCCCAATCACCATCACCTAATTGCTCTGCTAGTGTTTGAATCTTTGGATCTCTATCCCATACATCTGTGTAACTTACCTGGCCAGGGTCTAAACCTAAGTCAGTATGCAAGTCAGCGAGTGACTTGTATCGTTTAAATTTTGCTCCGGTCTCTGCCGCAAACTTTATTGAACACGCATTTTCTATTTTGATTTGTTGTAACATACGTTCATTTGTTTCATACCAATCGTAGTGCGGGTATTCAATGTCAAACCCTCCTACAACTTGCCACCATCTTAAACATAGTTCGTCAGGTAGATAGTATGCAATAATCTTTGCCTTAGGAAAGCATTTCTTTAAATGGTCAAGTCCGTATGCAAACCAATGACTTTTTACAATCTTGATTCCGGTTTCCCAATCACTAAATGCTTTCTTAAATTCTAATAATAATTCTTCTTTTGTCCATGCTTCTAAATTGTCAAACGTTTTACCAAACTCATGACACGGGCCAAAGTATACACCACGATGCCAACCAATGCCTGCTTTCTTACCATCTTCATATGATGCAGTACGTTCGTATGTACGGTCATCTGTTTGGTCTGAAAGGTTAATGTCTGGATGACTTGTAATCGATTGGATACTTGCACTCCATCTTGTACCAGGAGCACCTGTAATGATTATAAGGTCTTCACCTTGGTAATTATCTATTCCATTCTGCATAAATTCTTCTCTTATTCGGTTCTGGTATCTCTGTACCTAGTTCAACTAATTCAAAACCGTAGTCTCTACAAAACGTTTCATGCCATTGTTCGCTCCAATGAAAGAACGGTACTTTATGTGTATTTGGCTTGCCATGGTCACTTCGACCAGGATTGCAACGCCAAAAAATCTTACAACTTGGTTTCATGTGGGTAAGAAGTTTTTCAATTTGATTACGAATCTTTTTGTCGTCTCCAAAGTTAATACTTCCTAAACAAAATGCTACATCGAATAACTTATCCGATTCAAACTCTTCTAAAGTTACAACTTGATCTGCTTTTGTATTAGCAGGGTCAATGGCTACTAAATTTTTAATGGAACCTTTAAACGGATTGAATCCACAGCCTACGTCTAATACCCAATCTCTTTTACGACATTTGTGTACTAAATCATATCCCGACAATGCATACTTATCAAATTCTTCTGTCCATTCTGTAGAGAAATATTTGTTGAGTTCTTCCTGGTTCATCTTAAGTATTTATTTCATTTATCAAAGGAAATATGTTAGCAATAACTTTCGCACAAGCGATAGCGACTTCCATGTGTTCCTTTTGTGTTCCGTTAGCACTACGCAATTCAATGTAGTGAACCCACGAACGTAAACTACCGTTCATATATAATGTTGTCTTTGTAAGTCCTTCGGGTAATACCTTACGAGCTTGTTCTTTAGCAATGCCTTTTTCAATAGCATTCTCATATGCAACCTTTGAAACTTCTGCAACGTGCTTTTGTTGTGAGTCCCACCAATGTTGTAAATCTCTGTCATCAGTAGCAATACTGTTTTGTCTATTCTTTGTGTCTTGTAAACGTGCTTCACTGTACTCAAAGATATCTCCTTGTGCTTTAGGATCAGCATAACGTTGACTAAATTCTTGGAATGAAAAACTACGGTGCCTTACAATTTGATGTGCAATATCCCTAGTTGTTTTGATTTCTAAACAAGCACTAACCATTTCTAATGGTGACCAATGCTTATGTTTAATCAAATACTTGATAAGTTTCTCATTTGTTTCTTTATTCATTTGTCCTGCAGGATTACTTACCCTGGCACAAAAGGCAATGAGGTCTTGTACACTGTCTAATTCTGTGTACTCTTTTACAGGATTACTGTAACTTATCATCTTAACTTCGGCTGTCATTTATAATTCTCCAAGAGTTTGATTTGTTGCTTCGGCTATTATATCCGCGGCTTTAGATGTGTCAATATGCCAGTCGACATACTTAATTTTATCTTCGATGGTGGCTATCTTGTCGTCTAGTGCTTGTTCCATAGCTCTATAATCAACACCGTGCTTTGACACGATGTCTTTTATATATAAATCTATGACTTGCCCATTCTTAAGATGAATGACCATTCGTTGAACGTACTGGATAGGAATATCCTGATACTCAACTCCCTCGAACAAATCTTCCCAATGGTTTATAATTTGAGATAACCATATAGTTGATGTGGTCAAAGTGACCTCTCCTTATGCTACGGGTGTTGGCGCTTTTGTTGGACGCCCTCTTCCACGTTTCGGTAATGGCTTTAACTCTTCTGCTTCTTTTAACAAACGAGTTGCTTCTTTTTGCATTGTAGCCGCTTGTGCTCTTAAACTATCTGCAATTTGATCATCAGATAATGGAGTACTGCCGCCCGCTGATGGTGGTGCCGATGGATTGTTTACACTCATCTCTGGCATTCTTACATCACGGTTAGTAGGATTTGGAGTTTGTGGTTCGTCGGTTCCTACAACTGCATTTAGTTCTGATAGTTGTACTCTCGACTTATCGTTTGGTGTTAAAAATACTTCTACAGTTGGAACCTTAACCATTAAGTTTCCTACATTAAGAGTATTAAGTAAACCATCTCCGATTACAGTTTTAAATCTGTACACTGCATCAGAAAATGCTGGTGCATTTTGTCCGTCACGTGATTTTAAACATTCGTTGATTGCATTACGAGGAATTTCTGGTAAAGAATCGATGTATGTAACTAGACAGTTTTCTTTTTCACCAGGAACTGTTCTAAATATTACTGCGACCTTACGGTCCTTGTGTATACCAATATGTTTCATTGATTGCTCCTTTTATGATTAAGATACTGCAGATTGATTATTGCTAATCGGGTCTGTCATTGTATCAGTTGAACTTGGTGTTGCTTCTGTCGGTGCTTCAACATCTACTGCGGGTGCAGTGTCTGGTGTTGCGGCTGGATCACCTGCTTTAGGTATTGCTCCAGTACTAACTAGGAAGTTAACTAGGTTTGTGTATGTTGAACCTACTTGTGCCATTTCATTGGCTTCAAAGGCTCCACGTTTAGAACAAATTTGAATAATTTGAACCATCTTCTTTAAGTCTCCAACACTTAATCCAATTGGTGCTGTCGCATCTACTGGAGTTGTTGACTCAGGTGTTTTAACAGTTGGTACCTTAATACCAGTTGTTTTATCTTTTTTTGACATATTTCTCTCCGTTATGTATAAATAGTTATATACTACTATTATTATTTATCTTCACAGGAAAAGCCCATGAAATTTTTTATTACTCTTTTTATTATTCTTATGCCCTTTACTAGTGTAAATGCCGAAGAATACAGTCTTACTACTCCGCCTAAAACTATGGTATACAATTTAGCACAGGCAACATATTATTACAATGTGTCTGGAGGGTGTACATACCTATATACTTTACAGTATAAACACTCTTCTATTGCAACCTTTCTTAATCCAAGCGATAATATTGTAGCATTAATGAAAGAACAATCTGCAGAAGTCAATACTTGGATGAAACTTAACCAAATAATGGAAGGTATGCTTATTAAAGAGTTTCAACAAACTTACGATAGTTTACAATCTTATAAGTTTCAACAATTCCAAGAACTAAATGATTTTTTTGCTAGTAACATTATGTCACTGCATCCTGAAGAATATATAACAAGAATTCTCGGAGCAACTAATTATTGTATTATGAATAGGAAACCTATTCTTGACTTTATTAATAAAGCAGTTAAGTCTACGCCACCGGAAGTTGATAAGCCAAAGAAAAGAATGTAGATTCCTCTGGTACTTCAAAACCAATTGTAACTTCTACATCATACTTGCTTGTATTCCAATCATTGTGTAAGTTTTCAATTTCATCATCGACATCGAATTCTTCCCAGGCATCTTTACTAGTAGACTTGCCATAATCTGATACAGTATACCTGCCATCTAGATTATTAAATATCCAATGTTTGATGTTATCAACGATATCGTTATGGGTCTTACCTAATCCCATATAATTAAACTTGTGGATTATTTGAGTAAAGTGTTCTGGCATCATACTTACTTCACGTTGATTAAGAACGTTTAAAGGATTAATGTCTCTCATTATGCCATTGCTCTACGAGAATCAGACAAATTTAATGTCGTCTTTTGTGCCATTACTTTTGGAAAACATTTCTTACAAAATTGTACAGGTATAATACCTAACTTACCAATCAATGTAGTTGGCTTGTTATGTGTGAATACTTTTGCACAAACTGAACATTTAGGTTTCTTCACTATGCCGCCTTTCTGGTTTTCTTTGGTTCTTCGTTATAATATGCATGAGTTCCAAATGGAGGAACAATGCTTTCATTACCGTGTATAATGAATACTGTGTCACAATACAATTCGTCACCCCAACTTCCAAATGGGTAACCATCTGTAAACATAATTAGTTTCTTAGGATCAATACCGTGTTCTTTCATGTATTCCCAATTACAATCGAAGTCTGTACCTCCGCCTCCAACTGGTTGGTAATCAATTAGTTCGTCTCCGTTATGCGGATCAAAATCTGCTTCAGCATACACAGAAGTATCAAAGCACCATAACTTAATGCTATAATCTTCGTAAGCATCCATAATACCTTTTACTTCACTTAAGAAGTCTTTTGTCATGCTATTACTAATACTACCTGACATATCAAGTGCAATACAAACATCAATCTTTTCATCGTTGTTCATACCTGGTAGTATTGCATCCATGTGCCATGAACGTCTGTTAATTTTTTGGAAAGTAAAGTCACTTTTAATAGTGCTTTCAATTTGTTGTTGTAACAATGTACGCCAATCCATTTTAGGTTGTGTCCAAGACTCTATAAGTCGTTTAACACCTGCAGGAACATTACTAGCACCCGAACTCTGTGCCGCACCCATTACAGCCGCTTTCATCTCTTCTTTAATCTGACGCTTCTCTTCGTCTGACAATGAAGGACGTACACTTTTGCCGCCTTTAGAATCTCCATTACCTTCAGAAGCATCATTGGCTTTTTTGCCTTTACCATCTTCTTCAAGGTGGTCATCTAATACTTTTTGTAAAAGGTCTTCAATATCAATTTTGTCTGCGTTTTCATATAAGTCATCATACACTTCTTCAAATGACCAATCATAATATTTTCTATCATGTATCATTTCAACAAGTTTAATAGGTTCACCAACTGAGTTTTTAACAAGGTCGCCATTAACACAATAGTCAGCGGCAATGTTTGACAAGTTTTTATCACGTCCATGGAACCTTCCCATGTGGTCATAAACAACGTGCAACACTTCGTGTCCAAATAAGAACATAGTCTCGCCAACAGTTAGTGCATCTATAAATCTTGTATTGTAATAAAAACGTCTACCGTCTGTTGCCGCCGTAGGCAACCAATCGTCACCATTTACAAGTTCAAGCCTTGTAGCAAGTGTTCCAAAGAATGGATGTTTAATAAGCAAACTAACACGAGCTTGTACTAATTTCTCTCTAACTTCTAAATCTAATTTAGGATCAGTTTCAAAGCCTGTTTCACAAACAAACTTACCACTGCTTTTATTAGTTTGAAACGACATATATTACTCCTTTTGTTTAACTTATACTATTATAATAACATCTTTACAGTATTTGTCAATACCTTAATGCAAGGTTTTCTTAAATATTTGTCCTATTAATTGGGGGAATTCGTCTTCTATTTCCATACGAACTGCTTCTTCAATACCCGAATCTGCTATTGCAAGGATCTGCTTCATAGTGAATGCCTTTGTCTCTTTGTTCTTAGGCATTACTACTGTTTTTAATTGTCCGTTTGGACTAATGACAAGCATCCAGTCATCATCTTCAACAGTGTGAAGTAATTTTTTTATTTCTTTTTCGGTCATATAATTACTTATCTTTAAGTTTTTAGGGAATAAAGGTGGCCGAGTCTTAGTTCTCTGATGATCGGACTCTGGTTTAATACAACGTAAACTAGTATTCACTATTCATAACCACCTTATTCTTTTAAAAGCGAAAGGGGTTTTTACACCCCTTTCTAAATTACCTAGCAGGAGAACTAGGCGTTATGACTGGCTTTGATATACTTACCAAACCTGTCATAAAACTCTTTGTAATTCTTTAAATACTTAGGTCGTAATGGTATCTTGTAAGTAACCAATGCCGCCCTTGCACCAAGTACAACCATTTCAGTTTCAAAGTTATCCATCATAAACCTAAAGAAGTTATCTGCAAGTTTGTGGAATTTCTCAATACCTTTTGTACCTTCTTTTTCGTATGCTTCACGTAATTCGTAACACATAGAAACAGTAAGTGAATACCTACCTGAGATTTCAACACTTGAATCCAGTGTCTTAACCTTGCCTGCAAGTACATCACTTGGGTTAGGAAGTTTGCCACTGTTCTTTAAAGTAGCCATAAACTTAACACCAACGCCTTCACCAACTGCACCTGAAACTAGGTTTGCTAATGTTTCTTCGTCCATGTCATCATCGTCAATTAAGTCACTAACGAATGTCCAAGAACGAGGAGTTGCAAATGAACGACTTGAGCTACGTGGATCAAAGTCAAACAAGTCCTGCTTGTGAACTGTTATGTGACCAATAACATCTGAATGTATGTTATTATTGATTGCCCAGTTTAACCAAGACTCATAATCAACACGCATTTCTAAGTGAACGAACCTGTTTGCCAACGGTGCTGGCATCCTGTAAGTAACACCTTTATCAGTCTCCCTGTTACCTGCGGCAACAATAACTACGTTACTTGGAAGTTGATATTTACCAACACGGTTATTAAGAACTAATTGGTAAGCCGCCGCCTGTGTACTTTGCGGAGCAGAGTTAAGTTCGTCTAAGAACAATACAACTGTATCATATTGTTTAGCCAACTCAGGACTTGGAAGGTCAACCGGTGGTGCCCAATCCATAACGCCTAATTCTTTATTGTAAAACGGAATACCTTTAATATCAGTTGGCTCCATTAGTGCCATACGCAAGTCAATTAGCAATGCGTTTCCAATATCACCAGAATCAACAATGCCTTGCATCAGTTCTGATTTACCAATTCCCATAGGTCCCCAAAGGAACACAGGTCGCTTTTTAGCGAATGCTTTGAGTATAGCCTTGTTAGCGGCAATACTTGTTACGGTCCTATTTTCTGTTAATTGTGACATATTATCTCCTTAATTTGTCGTTTTTTTAGTTTATACTTTATAATAACATCTTTTGTCTTGTTGTCAACCTTTTTAGGCAACATTTTGAAATCCTAAACTTGCAACAACAGATTTATTACCGCTTTCATCTATGACAATATCTCCAACACTAATTGAATGCATTGGTTTAAATCTTTCTATTTGTTCTTCAGGGCCTATATTACCAACTTCAAATACATCTTCTAAATCGTTAGCATTAATATTTGCAACGTGTTCAAAGTAACCATCTTTAAATGCTTGACTGGCTGGAACATTAATATCTTCTGCAAGAATCATATCCATTTTAGCCTTCTGCTTTGGAACTGAATTATGTCCATGTTCATTGATCATATCAACATCAGCATCTGACAATCTAATTTGAAAAACTTTATACATATATTCAACTCCTTTGTTTAACTTATATAACTATTATAACACAAACAGTTAATGTGTCAATACCTAATTACAGGTATTTTGACATTTTTTCTTGCCATACTTCATAAAGTCCATCTTCAACGTTATCAGCATCAGAAGAACCAGCAAGTAAATCTTCATGGTGTTTCATTTTGTTAGTAAATTCATCAAACGATTCACAGTTTGTAATTTCTTTATTTGCAATGTCGTAAAACTTATCTACGTTATCAAATATATAACTACTCATTCCCATTTTTATCTCCTTTGTTTAATTTAACTTATACTTTATAATAACATCTATTGCCAATGTGTCAACCTTTTATTAATCGTGTGTTATATGAAGTATTTGAGCCCTTAAACACCCGTTAAATGGTAGTTTAATCGCTTATATAAGGGTCGTATACGGGATCTGCGGGTTTATGTGTAAACTTATAGGGGTTTGTTGGCTTCTAGATACAAATCTAAGTCGCCATCGTATAAAGACAGCATAGTTGCTACTTCTTCACCGAATAGTTCAATTTTAGGGAAATTGTTGGATAAGGATCCAACTAGGAAATATGGACATTCAATTACTTTATCCATATACAATACATTCTTAAAGTTCTGTATTGGTCGTTTAAGTTTTAAAGTGGTGTACTCGATATTGCAGTTAGCAACAAAGAATGCTCTGCCATTATTGGTTAGCCTTAGCCCACCATCTTCTCTAAAGTTTGCCCAAATCTTTGGATACAATTTATCTAGAGGTTCGTCTATACCAACTGCTTCTTTAAGCAGTATTTCGGTTAGCCTTCGTTTGTTGATTCCGGATATATGCATACGCCTGCGTTCATTAAAACTACTGTAAATTTGTCGCACTTGAATAGTACGTTAAGTTTTTTCGCTAGGTTGATTGCATGGCCCGGGTTTGAAAATGAAACTTTCTTATACTTTGGAGATGCGTATCCAATCATCGCATTAAAACTCTTTAAGTTGATTGGTTTTTGGTCATAAAATACTGCCCAAACACCTTCACTCGCAAGGATCTGATCCGTTTTATAGTCTTTGTCGACTTTTTCAATAAGAATTACTGGCTTTGGTCTACTCACTTATATTCTCCGATATATTTAATTACAAATATATTTATCCAAAGAACATATTAAATGCTACTATTATGAGTTAAAAACTCCACCGTCCATTTCGCCTGTAGTGGGTGCTACATCTTGCTCCAGTAGTGTTATTACTTTGTTTTGTAAAGATATTACTTTATCTTGTAGTTCTACAATGTCATTTACTATTAGGCTGGCTTGTGTTGTATCGATTGATACTTGATCTTTATGCATATCTCTACTGCTAGAAACTAGATGTGCAAATTCTGATAGTTGTATACTCATTTGGGATCTTCCTGGTTCATACGCCATAACATAAACACCGGTAAGGCATAGGATAGTAATAAGATTAATACTAGACTAATCATCTTCCCTACTTTTTTTCCGTAGTGTTGTTAGCATATCTTCTTTTATTTTAAATGGGCCAATAAACTCGTATTTGTCTAAGGTTACAAGTTTTGGACAAAAACTTCTTGTCCAACCATTCTCGTACCTAACAACATAGTAACCTGCACAATGCATACTTTGACTTTTTTCATTTTTAGAATATAATGGAAGTTTCTTTCTAACATCATATACTTCATTGAACGGTTGACTTGCACTAGGATACCCATGTACATCGGCAACGTGTTTTTCGTCTGTATTTCGTGTTACTTCGCCTTGTGGTGACTGAACAGTTACATTTATAACGTTAGTATCAATGTTAATACCAAAGTCCACAGTTAAACTAGACTTATCTACTTGTCTAACAATACCGTCTTTGTAACTAACTTCATATTGGTCACTAGTATCATTACCTACTTGTCTAAGTGTTCCACACTTTTGACCATCTGCTTCGATGATCCAAAATTTCTTTTCAATTATTGTTTTTAAATTATAACTCATTTATATCCTGCCTGTAAAAATTCTGCATACTTTTGAGCATTGTCGGCTAACTTCTGTAAATCATATTTGCCACAGAACTTTAAGAACTTTGCACCTACCATCGGGTGTTCTTTTATTGCCACAGTTTCATCGATGTGCGTATCTACAACATCTTTAACATCTTGAGGTTGCTCAGTTAAGTCTATCAAATGTACATTGCGAGTGTAATCATCTAATACACGATGCTCTACACCATGATGATCTACCCATCGTTGTAACATCATGTTGTTCCAATTAAAGCCTTTGTTCTTACGATCCTCAAATGCTTCAAGTAAGCCTACTTTGTTCTTAGTGCCTTTCTTACGAACACCGGGGAACGCACTAAACACATTATCACTTGTATCGCCTCGCATACATTTTTCAAACAATAACCATTCGGGATCAGGTATTGCTTTAGGTAACTTTGTTTTCTTATCAACTACATACTTACCCTTGTCATCAAAGATGCCTTTTAATGTATGTAATTCTTGTGTAATACCGTTATACTGTGTTACCTTATCAGTTATTAACTGTATAAAATCTGTGTCACTACTAACAATACAATGCTCATCTTCCGGGTGCTTGTATACCCAACGTGCAATTATATCGTCTGCTTCTGCAATCTTACATTGTAATACACTACAGTTAGTCTTATCTTTTAAGAATGTTGTAAGGTCGTCAAAGGCTTGCCAAAATAACTGATCTTCTTCTTGTTCTGCTTCTGTTAGAGCCTGACGTGCTACTGCACGATTCTTTTTATAAGGCTCATAGAAGTCTTTACGCCAACTGCGTCCTTCTAAACAAAATACAACATGATCTGCACCTTGCTTCTGATATGCTTTTAATACCGCATTAAGAGTAATGTGCATTGCCAGTCCTAATTTCTCTTCTGCTGACGTACCTCGATATGCTACGTGACGAGCTCTAAAGAAAGTATTTGCAGTGTCTACTAATAGATATTTTGTCATGTTAGTCCTTATTGATAATATTTGGTGTAATAGCATCTACGACATTCACAGTCGTCGATACAACTGCTTTAGCAGTGTAGATAGTCGTACTAGCAACTGTGTCAACAACTGCAACAGTTGTGCTACAAGCAGATAGTAACGATATGAATGTAATTAATAATATTACTTTTTTGTACATACTTTATATTGTAAACAATTTTGTTGTATCTGTCAAGTATAAAAGTACCTTTTGACCAAAGTTTCTGTGTCCATGCTTGTCAAATTGATTAACTTTTAGTATACTAGCCGTTCCATTTTCTTTAATTTTTGAAAAATGCATTCGGTTTGTATTCTTAGTAGTAGATTTAAGTGTTTCATTTCTAGTTAGTGCATAATCTATAACTGCAACTGCGTCATTATCTTTTAAATTTGCAAACATTATGTTAGTTAATGGGAATTTTACCCAATCATCTTCTGCAGAATTCTTATCACCAAGTATTGCTGTCTTTAGTCTGTCTATTTCAACAGACATAATCACAAATCTGTTATTATAGTCAGCCATTTCCTCTACAAACTCAGAGAATTTTTTTATTTTTGCCACTGCATTAGCATTATCATTGGACTTGCTAAGGTTTAGTTTATCTAAACTAGACTTAATCTTTGATGCGTGTCCTTTGTATACATTATTTAAATGCTTTTCAAGTTCGTGTTGCTCTTGTGGATTATAAGATAATAAATCTATCTTACCTTTTGAAGTAGGTAAGTTGATAATAAAGTAATTGATTTGGTCTTCGTCGTCTACATCTTTATAATTGTTTATAGTTTCAATGGCGGCATCAATAGTTCCTCCTACACTGAAATCATGGTCAACTACATAGTAGACATAACCGTCAATCTTGTTTGCTATCTCATCTACCCAAGAGTTATACATTGCATTAGGATCTATGCTAAACTTCTTTTTGGCCCAGCGATCATCTGCATAAAATTCTTTTGCCTTTGCAACTGGTAAGTTCCAGTTGTCTCCGATTACATATATTCTGTTATTCATAATAATTTTAAGAAACTCCGTTGTAAGGTTTTGTATGCTTCTTTATCAAAGTAACCCCGTCTATGAGGTTGGTGTTGTTTGGAAAGTATTTCAACTATACTTTCATTAAGGAAGGTTACGTTGTTAGGTAAGTTTAAATCTAAACTTTCCAAATGTGTAGTTCGATAAACTATCACTTTGTGTGTAATATTACTTATCCTCTGAATAAACATTTCTAAGTACTCAATCTTCTTAGCAACATCAACAGTCTTACGTTTCTCACACATCATTTGGTATGTGCTTAACTCTGCTGGAGTAAGTTCGCCTAAGTTATCAGTACCATTTAGTAGTAAATGCTTACCCACAAACGTAGAGTAATCAGTATCAACACCAAACAACGATTTAAACTGTTCTTCATTCTCTGAATGAAATGTGTATAAATCCGGTATACCTATGAAAGCCGTTATTTGATCATTATGACCTGCTATTTCACTTTCATATCTTTCTAAGTTATCTAACATTACTTCTAGTGTTAGATTATGTCTGCCTACAGTAATTGGTCTTGCTTTGTACATATCTGCCAAGTTTGTAATAAAACTACCAGGCTTGTTATCCGGGTGCTCTATATCTCTAGCACCAAAATACTTTGGATCATCTTGTGATATTGTATATAGGTTGCCAGTACAACAACCACTTGAGTAACCATCACCTATATTATAAAATATCATTTACTTTAATTTCCCGCCAATTTCCCAACCTAGGACTATTCCGTAGTTCTCTTCACCAGTAGACTTTAACTTCTCATATGCTGGAGAGATGAACCATGTACCTACTTTGTATCTTATCATCGGAACAACATCTGCATATTCGTATCCTGAAACTAATCCTACTTCCAATGAATGAAATTCATCAAAGCGGAACTCTTTTCCAACGTATGCACTTACCTTATATTCTGAATTATAAAATATGCCTGCAATATTATCATCTACAGTACACCTTGCGTGTGGGTGTAGGGCGTTATAACTGCCTTCTAAACCAACGTGCATAGACAGTGCCATAAACACCGATAAGCAAGTTCCCACTATTTGATTTCTTTACGTCCGTCACCGATATCGGTGGTTTTAATAAAACTAGTTCTACCCCGTTCGTCCATATTCTCATATTCGCTTAATGCAACGTTCTTGCATACTGCGTTGAACCATTGGTCTACTACTGTTTCATCTTCAACACCTTGGAAGCCTTTAGCTCTTAACTCTGCTACAAAGAATTCATTCCAATCTAATTCAAATGCACCTTGTACAGGATTATCAGCATCGATGTCTAAGCCAATAACTTCAATAAACGGTTGTTTATTTTTAGTCGCTTCTGCTTTTGCTTTTGCACTATCTTGTGGAGTCTGTGCTTTAATTGTTTCTTTCAGTTTTTCTTTCTTACCAAACATTTTTTTTAGTATGTCCATATTACTCCTTACTTTCTTTTGTGGCTGTTGATTGTAATTCTTGTACCATCTTCATGAAGTTATTCATCATGTCGTTGTGTTTGTCGATTCCAGCCGGTATACAAATTGCCGTACTATCATTTTTTAGAACGTGTTCTAGTGCCGCATTACAAACGTCTGCACTTGGGTATGTTATATTTAATTGCATAACAGTCGATAGTAGTATGTATTTAAGCATTTTATATCCTTATGTTCCTATTGCATTTCCAAACAAGTAAACGTGTACTCTTGCCGCTACATTGTAGCCACGTTTAAATGCCTTTTCAGCCACTGCACCTGCAGTAGTTGTTTGTTCTTCTTCCCTTGCACCTGTGGGCATAACCCAAATGGGCCAATCAACACCAGCGTCTTTAAACTTTGCTATTGCTTGTTCCATTTCTTCCCACTCTCTTTCTTTGTGTCCAACTACAAATTTAAGTTGTCCTTTACTAGAAAGTTCTCTATACTGCTTAACTATTTCTGGCTTAATAGCCTTCTCAGGTTTCTCACCTGATACTGTAAATAGTTTAGGACTACAAGAAAAGAATATTTCTATATCAATTCTGTTTACCCATTCAACAAACTCGGGTAGTAATTTTTGCGTACCATTTGTTTCAAATGTCATACTAGCAGGCAAGTTACCTTGTCTTTCAAGTTCTTCATATATACCAATTGTCGCCCGTTGTCCAGTAACCATCAAAGGTTCGCCACCTGTAATACATAAGTGCTGTCTTTGTTGTGTAACAGGATGTAGGAACAACCCTTCCGGATTGCTCTCATTTTTCATAACGTTAATAATCTTTTGTGCTAACACTGTGGGAGTTTCTTCTCCCATTAGTTTTTTAAACTTCTTTGCCCAGGTGTAACTACTGTCACAACCTTTATCCCAAACAGGTAAATCTTCTACACGTGATACACTATCAACATCAAAGTCTTCAAACGGTAATTCGTAAGTGTCAGGTTTTGTAGGATCTATTTGTCCAAATCCATTACACTGTAAGTTACACATGAAGAAACGTATCCAAGCAGTAGGAACACCTGTGTAATTCCCTTCGCCTTGTATACTATGAAATATCTCCGAATAGTAATACTTCTTTTCTTGTGTTACTGCCATTGTTTTTAACCTTTGTAAATTGCACTATTGGCACCATGCTCGGCACATTCAACTTTTACACAATAACATCTATTGTTTGTTGCTTCACGGATAAGTTTATCTGCAAAGTTAAAGGCGTGTTCGGCAAACTTCTCTGCACCAACACCGTCCATTACTACAATCTCTGCCAAGTCAAGTTCTTGTAGTTCCATAAACTTGTCCATGTGTGGATCGTCTTTGTCGATTGCTGTCTTGTGATCAAAGTTATCTTCTAACCATTTCTTCAAAGGTTTAAGTCCCCCAAAGTCTACTGCCCAGTTCTTTTTATCAAGTTCGCTACAGCCAAAAGTAAATGTAAATGCTAAACTGTAACCATGTAGTAAATGACAATGGCTATGGTCTGCGTTAGGTTGTCTAAATACTGCCGACAATCCAATGTTATGTCCGTAATGCTTTGTGCTAAAATATTGTCCCATGTATTAATACTCCTTAATTTATATATATTATACTACTATTTAGGTTCGTTGTCAAGGTAATTCTAATAATTCCAAACAGAACCAACATATCCTTTACCAGTAGTATCGCCAAATTCGTTATCTAATTCAACACCGTTATATGATATAGTAGTAATAATAGTATCACCATTAGGCATTTCAGTTGCACTAATGTCAATCTTACTAACATCAAGTTGCTTACCTTCGGTTTTAACATAGACATCGTGGAATGTGCCTTTTTCAATACTCATGAAGAAGAATACATAGTTGTTGCCATTTTCATCTGCATGAGCATCTAAATCCATATAATCAACTTTAATCTCTTTACCATTACGTTCTAATAGTTTATCTAAGGATTCGTTTTCAACGAGTGTCTCGATCCATTCGGTTCCCCAACTCTTGTCACTGTCTACTTCGTCAATTTCTATATGAACACCATTAGTATCAACACCATTTGAATGTTCAATATCGTCTTTCTCATGCCATGCCATATGACATTCATGTTCTGGATCCCACATAAAGTCTGCTTCTTGTGGCATATCATTATGCTTACGAAACTCTTCTGGATCATTTGCATAGTCTTCTAGTGTATTGAGATTCGGATTAAATGCATTGTCTTTTTTGTTTTTGTCCCAGTTATTCCAGAACTCAAATTGTTCTTTAGTTAACTTTGCATAAACACTTTCGCCACCGTAGCCATGTAACCTGATACGATAATGCCTTACTGGCTTCTTAATAACTTCAATTAGTTCTTCGTGTGCTTCTTCAGTTGTTTGTACATCTGTAACATTGGCAACTTTAAAACTACGCCAACCTTTTGCATTAATATCATATACACCAATATTCTCTAACTGTTTGGCACTTGGTTCTTTCTTTTCTTTAGTACCTTTTGGCATTGCTTCTTCGGGGATAAGTTTAGGATCAGTTGTGCAAGTCATAATGCGTTGATCACCATTTAGTTTAGTAAAGGTTACTATACTTTCACCTGTCCTAAGACGTTCCATTAATGTTTCTTTAGTATAACTCATTAACCTTCTCCAACATTATTATCATTGTCCGCTTCGAGAATAGCAACTTGTGTACTTTCCCAATAGTTAATTACATCTGTGAACCCACATTGCATAACAGAATGTTTGTCAAGTTCTTCTTCAGTATATACTGCAAGTTCATCAATTTGTTCTTGTGTAAGATTAACAACGTCGTCAACATTATAGTATTCTTCTACACGTTCTTTAACACGTTCGAATATATCATTCATAATATTATCTTCGTGCTTGTGTATTCTGTCCCATTCGAATGCCATTTTATTTCTCCTCTATTCCCATGGATAAACTAGCCAAACATCTTCTTCGGCTTTATTAACTTCGTGTGCTTGATACCTAACGGAACCAAAGTCACTTGAATTATTTTCGGTTAGTACTGCAAATCTTACATTACTATCCCATACTTTTTGTACTTCACCGACATCAACGGCTTTAGCCCAATCTTCACAAATCCAATTGAATGTTGCACCACTGTCATTGATATCATCGATAATCAATATCTTCTTACCTGCAAAAGCGTCTAGAGGCATCCAGGTATTACTTTCTGTTTTAATAAAAAGACCGTCCCTGTCACGCAACCTTACATCTAATGTGTACATAGGAATACCAGTTCTATTACTCATCATAATAGCAGGTGTTAATCCACCCCTGGTTAATCCTACAATGTATTCTGGTCTCCAGTCATCATTGTACATCTGTGTAATGATAGATGTAACCATCTTCTCTACATCATGCCAATCATATATATGTTTCTTTATCATCTTTGCCCCTTAAATGTTATCTTCGCCTAAATACGTTTTGTGATCTGTCCAAACATACTTTACTGTTTTAGTTTTAAAATCTCCAAACATTTGATCAACTTTCTTTGGGTGAATAAAACCCCAGTCCTTACTTTTCTTACCTGGAATAAAAATAGTCCAAGGTGTAATACCTGGCTCTAGTTCTACTCTGTGCATACTATCTGCCGTTGCTTTAATAAGAGATCCAGGACCTCTCCATTCTCTTGTTGATCCTACAACTGCTCCAGTCTCAGGTACTATAACTGGTACCCATTCGTGATAGCCACCTTTAAGAATAAATGTAGTATAACCCCATGGATGGTCATGTAAATGATCAGGATCACTTTTTACAAACTTGTGTAAAAATATGTTAAAAGGAAAGTTCTTTCTATCCTTAAGGAACAAGTAATACCTTTCTAAATACGGTTCACCTGTTTGCCTATCATTTATAATTCTATATCTTCCTAACCATGTCATTAACTTCTTAAACATTACTATCCCTTACTGCTTGTTCATCAAATCATATGGAGTACTAATTACTCCAATTCTAGTTAGATTTGTATCTACTACTAGCATTTGTCCACTGTCTGCTTTGAAGCCTGGAAAAACACTGTTCATTACTTTGAAATGTGTAAAGACGAACAAGTTTCCTTTACCATCCCAACTCTTTATTAAATCTCTAATCTTATCAAACTCTTTTGTTTGTGAATCAAACAACTTATTCTTTTTAAATTCTATTCCGGCATACTCGGCAGTTTGCCAACATCTACAAATAGGACTTGACCATGCCTTCTCAATTTTAATATTATGTTCTCTTAAGAATACACCAATTGCTTTTGATTGTTTAATACCTTCTGACATTAAGTTTCTTTGGTTACCACATACCTTACTACTCTTGTCTTCGTTAATACCTTTTACTTTAGGTGCGTAGGCGTGTCTTACAAATACAATCATTCCACCTTTTTGCATTGATTCAATTGTTTCTGCTCTATTAAACTCGTTACTAAACCCCCAAGCATGACTTGAAAGTGTCAATGTTGCAATTACTGTTGCTATTAATATTTTTTTAAACATAACTATCTATTTGCCCACCTTTCTTCCTGTTCTTTTCTTTCGATCAATTTTAAATGTGCTGGTCTCATGCCATGTTTCTCTGTCATGTTAACAACTATCATTCCTTTTAACTCCATTAAAAGAGCATCATGTGGGTGCATAGGTTCAATTTCATTACCTTCGTCCCAACTGTAAACTTGCCATTCAGGATCATATACTTCGTCTATAGGATCTAACTTACTACTAAACAATCCGTTTCTAAATGATAGTCTTAATTCTTCTAACGTTTGATCATTTGGCTTTTTAAAACTTGTATGCAATTTGTACTCCTAAGTTTGTGTCAGCAAATCCACCTGTTCTTTGTTCAACATATGCTTTGAAGTCTACTGTATCTATATTATACTTGTAATATGCAGTAAAGTCAAGGTTTCTTTCGTCTGTTTTCATATTAACTTTAGTTTCTGTATTGTTTACGTTACCATCCATATCTCTACTAGTAGGTACATTATACGTCATACTAGCAGTTTCAATAGTAACTGGCTGACTTACACTTGCACCCCAACCATTCTTTTCAACACCAGCACTCCATGTACTACTGTAAATATCGCCTGCTTTACTTAACATACTCCATTCATTACTGTAAGAATTTTTAGTGTAACCTAAACCAAACTGTCCAAATACCTTAACATCATTATAAGATGCATTGTAATTGAAGTTGGCATAAGTTGTGTATGCATTATCTAAATTACCAAACACACCTGATTGACTGTTTCCTAAAAACGAATTTGCTTCGTTAAAGAATCCAGGTTGTATTGTCCACTGATGATCTGGATTATCATTTAATGCAATGTGCGGTAATGCCAAGTGTTGGTCATAATTACTATACCCTGCATACATATTTGTTGCCGCCAATGTGTGTGTAAATTTATTTGCTCTTGTATCTACTTTATATGAAGTACTCATGTCTACATAAAAATCTCTTTCATAACTATCTAATACCATTACACTAGCAAGTTCTGACATAGCACCACTGCTACCTGAAACATATCCTGACAGTGAACTTACACTACCATTTGTTCTACCAGTGGTAGGAATACCTGTTACTCCAACTGGTTGTGTTGCTTTATCTAAATCTAACAATCCTTGTCCGTGTGTGTTTACATTATAGTTTGCAATAGTTTTATCAGCAGTTTCTGTAAGAAGTCTTACAAGGTTCTTGCCTTTCATGTGAGGCCACATTTGATTAACAATAGCAACTGCACCTGTTACTACCGGAGCCGCCATACTAGTACCTGACATATGTACATACCCTGTACCATTATTATCTGTACTGTACACACTCGTACCCGGTGCAAGTATATAGTAATCACTTATACTTGCGGCATCTGTACAAGCATCATTAACATAAGTTGTACATACCGTGCCTGCTTTGTTACTAAATCCTGATATCTGATTGTTAGCAATATCCCAACTACCTACTACAAGCATTTGCCCATCTAGTATTAAGTTACCATTGCTATCAGTTGCAGTAGCCATTTGGTTCATACCTGGACTATATTCATACCCTTGGTTACCTGCGGCTTTAACTAATACCATGTCATCACCTAATGCAGTTTTCCAACCTGTTGCTTCGTCTTTTGCACCATTGTAACCATTTACACCATAATACCAATGTGTACTATGCCATTGTCCGTTACCATCTAATGTAAGACTTCTTTTAAATCCGTTATCTAATCTAACTTCGGCACTAACATTAATTGCTATTGCTCCGTTATCCTTGCCCCACTGTGCGGCTTTTTTGGCCCTGTAAAAACTATATGCAGTATTGTCTGTTACTTTTGCAATCATCATAGTAACATCTGGTGCTACACCAATTATTCCGTTACCATCAAGTTCTGCACCTGTAATACCTGCAACGTGTGTACCGTGTCCGTTACTGTCCGAAACATCTGTACTATTGTCTAAGAAGTTTTTAGTAAGTCCAATGTTACCATCTAAGTCTGTGTGGTTTACGTTAGCACCACTGTCTGCAATAACTACAATACTTCCTTTACCTGTCCAACCTCTGCTCCATGCCGCATCTGCATTAATAGTAGACAGCACGTTATCGTTAACAAAGTCTGCAAGTCCAAAGAACTCGTCTGTTCTATATAAGTTATTATCTTTAATAGCACCAGGAGTTACTGTACCCAAGTCGCTATGTGTATATACAACATTTGCATATGAAACTGATGTGTTGTTTTCTTCTTCAACAACTTCTTCTTCAACAACTTCTTCTTCTACAGGAGCATCACCATTCTTAATGTACTCGTAAGTTATAACAGGACTTGCTGGAACAATGTGCGTAGAAGTTTCAACAACTGTAATAGCCTTAACACTATTGTCACTATACGTTATGTTGTATGTTACATTCCACGTCTTAATTAGGTTTTCGTTCATGTTTGTTTGAACTCTATACTTGTCGCAAGTTCCTGTATGAGTTGTGCCATCTTGTAATATTTGATTAGTGCAATCTACTGTAGCATTAAATGATTTACTAACATCACCTGCTACTGTTGACTCTACTACTTGGCTTTGTAATTCTTTTGCAACTTGTTCTCTAGAAACTTCAGTTACTTCAACTACTGGTTCCTCTACAATAGGCTCTTCTACAATAGGCTCTTCTACAATAGGCTCTTCTACAATAGGCTCTTCAACTACTGGTTCTTCTACGACAGGGGCAATAATATCTTTAACATCTTCAACTTCAATCTCACCTGTACCAACCTTTTCAAAGTCAATCTTATCTTCATTTTGTGCAAAGGCTTTTACATCTAAATATGCACCAGTTTCATCATCAAATGTTCCGCTATCAGCAACACCTTTCCAAAAGGTTTCTTTACCATCATAATAAACTTTCTTGTAACCTTTAAGTTTATTCCATGCTTGGTCAAGTGGAGTTGCAACACCATCGATTTCAACTGTATAATTTTTTAATACGGATTCATCAATACTATTATTGTTCATCCATTCAAATACTTCTACTGCCTCCTGGGCAGTTACTTTACCATCTTCGGTAACAGTTTGTATTACTGCAAGATTTCCTATACTATTGGAAATTAATGAATTAAAAGAAACAGTTCCAATATTAGTTGGAGTTGGTGCAGTGATACTAATACTTCCACCTCCACCACCGCCACAAGCGGTAAGAGCCAACATACTAACCATTCCTAACACTGCTGTCTTTTTATTCATTAACTTACTCCTAAACCAATTAAGAAAAATATAAACCAAACTAGGAAAAGTGCTATTGCACTCTTCCATATAAACGATATTAAATCGTTTAACATTAAGCCGCCTCTAACATTGACATTGGAACAGTATAAGTTGTACCAATAGCACTGTGCGTCTTAACTAAACATTTCTTTTGATTAATTTTAGTAATTGTACCAAGTGTTTTCTTAGTCTTCTGTACAATATAAACGTCCATACCAACTGACAGACTTGCTTTTGCATTAAGTACTTTAACTTCGTTAATAAAACTAGTAAGAGCATTAAGTTCTGTTAAAGACATAGACATTACTTCTTTTTTAATTACTGTATTCATTAAGCATCTCCTTTGATTAAAATAACTGCACCAGTGGCTAACATTGCCAGTCCAACTGCCGCGATTTGTAACATTTCTGTAATAGAGTTTCCGGGACCACATTTTCCATCACAATCACCGCCTGATCCTGCCATTGCTATAATACCTAAAACAATTAGTATATACGCGGTTGTTTGCATTACTTTATTAAACATATTTGCTACTCCTTATTAATTAACTTATATTACTATAATAGCACATCTAGCCTATCTGTCAACCTAATAACGCATTAAAAAACCCAATGAAAACAAGGCTCTTTAATCTTTTTTTTATTATTTTTGCCTAAAAAGTGCTTGTATATCCTTCTTAGACATACCATATGCTTGTTCACCGGGTTCTAACACATCAATTACTGTGTCGCCTCTTGCTTCTATTGTTTGGTCAAGACGATTGATTGCATCTTGCTTACTAATAGCTCGTACATAATCAACGTTGAAAGTCTTTAATTTAGTGTCGGGGCGAGATCTTACCATAAAACTTGTCATTAAACTTGTTAACATATGGTTCCTTTTTCTTGTTTTAATATTATATTATACAGGATTTTGCTAATCTGTCAACCTTTGGCCCATAAAAAAAGCCACCCGAAGGTGGCTTTAGTTCCAAGTTATCCGATAACTGTTTAGGTTATTTTAACTTGTATTTCTTTTGTAGATGCTTGAGTAACAGACCATATGCTGGTAAGAATATGATTAAGCCTACTGCAATTTTAATTACAACTTGTGAACCTGCAATCTCAATCCAATTTGCCGCCATATATTCATCAGCACCGTTGTTAAATGCAACTGCAAAGAATGTGTAAGTATCGATGATGTTTGCCGCCACAGTTGATACCGCAGGTGCCAACCACCAATTGTTCTTAAATCCTTCTCTGATGTATTGGAATACATATACATCAAGTAATGTACCTACTGCGTATGCAGTAGCACTTGCAAAGCCAATTCTTAATGCAACAGATCCTGGTGCACCTTCGGCTAGTACAACTGCTATAGATCCAATAATTGCTAACGGATATGCCGCCGCAATAGTTTGCCTTGCAATGCTTTTGCCTAGTAACCTAACAGTTAAGTCTGTTGCAATTACTACTAATGGGAACGTGAATGCCGCCCATGTTAATTTTACTCCAAATATCTCTACTGGAATACCGACCAATGCATTTGATACTGTAATCACAATAACGTGTAGTGCTACAAGTTTCATCAACATAGTTTTGTCTACGTTCTTAAAGTTAAACATAAGTTTCCTCCGTGGTGTATGTTATGTTATAATTAATCATATTATTTGTATTCGAAATTCTGCGTGGTTGTATTAATTTCGATCAACCTTGCACCATTCTTAATATGAAAGTGTGTTGCCATTGGTGTCAATGGTGATAAAGTTACTACACGTTTAATGTGTGGTAACTCTTTTGAAATGTATTCTTTTAGTTTAAGAATAATTTCCCTTCCTGCACCTCGTTTACGAGACCATACAGTGTAGGCTATTGCTATTGTTGGGTTACTTTCTAAACTAGCCGTCTTACTCATTAGTTCCAATTCTTTTTCAGTAGTTGGTACTTCATTTGTATAGGCTATGCAAATAATTCCTTCAATAGTATCTTCGTACTTCAATCCATAAATTTTACGTCCGTAACTTGTTCTAAACTCTAAGTCTAGGTTAGGACGTACAGGATCTTCTGTTACGTCAATTTCGTGTAGCTCAACTAGTTCGGCACCTTTAACCCACCTGAAGAAGTTGTCTATTTGTCCTTTGTAATCTTTTAACATTATACTAGTTCTTCTAATATGCCTAGTAATTCGGCAATTATGAATAAGATACCTGCCACCAAAAGATTACCGTAGAGGAGTGATCCTCCGGCGCCTATTCTTAAAAACGATTTGACCAAACTGACATAAAAATGGCCCATGCTTGGATCCTTTGGGGCAGGTGTTATCCCTTTGGGGGATTTTGGTTGTTCCGTAACTGGAACATAAACTCTCTCTGGTATTGGCATAGATGGCATCTATCCTCCGAAATAATGTTGAAATAGTCCTGCGACTAATAATGTTGTTAATGTTGCGTTTAGCATAGTAAGGGCTCTGTCATGCCAAAGCATACCTACCCAAAACCATCCTACTGTTCCTATTAAACTAAACCATAAGTCTATAAGAGGTATTGTACCTACACTTCTAGCCGCAACGGCAGTTAGTATAAAAAAACTTGCCGCCCACTTAATGTACCACGACAAGTCTCCTTTAGGTGTAATCTTTTTGAAGACTCTAGAGCTATTAAGTTTTGCTATTTTATCGTCAAGTTTTTCTTTAATCGGTTCTATTGTCATTCTCTTTATCCGTTGTGTCCATAAACTTAAATAGGATTAAGTATAGAACTATAACAGTAACTACCATACCTAGGAAGAACAAACCTATCCCGTCACTAAATGTCATTATCGTTTAGTACGTTTGCTTAATTTGTCCTTAACTTTATACTTAGGACTGTTGGTTTGTTTCTTCATATGAAGTTGTAACCACTCGTAGTCTTTCTTTTCTAAGAGTGTTCCATCATCACATATATGGTATACTATTGGTTTAGAACTAGTCATTAAATTCAGACCTCACGATATGTTTTCTTAATGCTCTAACCAGTTCTTCAATTTTATCTATTACGGATATTAAACTTTTATCTGTAATAAATGCTTTACTACTTTTTAACTTGTCGTATTCTTTTAAAGTTAATGTTACAGTACTTTGTTCGTTTTCGAACGTTGCATCATTATCTCTATCATCTACACTTGTCATAAAGTCCTATCTAGGAGCAAACTCCTGTTGTAGTTTAATGTTATCGAAGAACTCTTGCTTTGTACCAGCGTCATTTGTAAATGCACCTTTAAGTACTGTAGTTTGTGTTAAACTACTGTGTGCCATAATGCCACGATTCTCACAACAACCATGTGTTGCTTGAATGTAAACACCCACGTCTTCACTTCCAGTTGCATTCATAATTTCTCTAGCGATATTATTACAAAGTTCTTCTTGCAGTGTGCCACGTCTTGCACACCACTGAGCTATACGAGTGTATTTGCTCAACCCAATCAATTTCTCTGCCGCAAGTATTCCTATGTATGCGACACCAGTTACTGGTTGGTGGTGATGAGAACAGACACTTTTAAGTTCACTACGAACCACCAAAATACCTGTGTATGCATCTGCCATCTCTTGTGGAAATGCAGTTGCATTAGGCTTTGGAAAATAGCGTCCACTCATCAATTCGTTAATATACATTTTAGCAAGACGTCTACCAGTGTCGTTACTGTTAGGATCATTTTCTCTATCAATAAGCAAACTATCTAGTACACTACTGAACTTAGGTGTAAGTTCTTCGATTAGTTTCTCAGTATCACCATCTTCAAGATACTTGCTAATGTTATCTCCAGCCCAATAACGTCCTTTATCAGCCTGGATTCTTTTTTTAATTTCTTCACTTATACTCATTTAATTCCCCTAGTTATACACGGCGAGTCGTGTTTATTATTATAGTATACTACATTATTATAGTATAAGTCAACCAAAATATTTGTTCAACATTTCAAGTCTGTCGTCAGCGGTAGCCATTTTATCTAATTCTTTTTGAACAGTTTCGATAATATCACTATGTTCACCGATGCCTACCACAGATTGCATATATACTTCAATATTGGCTTTATGCAAATCTACTTCTGCTTCGGCGTGTTTCTTAGCCGCATTAATTATTATTTGTTTCAACATAACTTCCTTTCCTGTAATTGCCCTTCTCAGGTATAACGTGTCTTACGCCACCCCTTGGGTCTTCCATATCGCCTTTACGTCTTGGGATTAAATGTACATGAGGGTATTCAATAGTTTGTCCTGCTTCTGCTCCAACATTTTGTCCAATGTTATAAGCATCACAGTAACCATCTTTTACCCAACCATATCCCCAATTATAAGCGGCTTTATAGCATTTTTCTAAAGATGACCATTCGAGTAATTTAGGAACAAATAAGATATGTCCTTCTGTTACAGGGTAAGCATCTCTAAAGACTGTAAAATCTCGTGTATCAATTATTACGTCTGTCCATGGAATATCTTTAAATTCCATCGACACTAGCCTTGATAGCCTGATACAATTTGGTACCATCAAAGAAGTCTTTAAGTCGTTCTTTTAGTAAGTTGTTTGTTTCAACATACTTGTCATAGTTCTCAATCATATCAATAATCTTGTCTACGACTTCAGTAGGACTCTTTTCAAAACCTTTTAAATTAACTGTTAAAGCACTTGCATATTTGAATTCATCTGGATACATTTCAAAGTAACTTAATCTATTAGGTACTAATGGTAATGTATCAACTAAACTACCTTCGTAAGCACTGATACCTAATGTTTCTTGCAAGTTAGCACTAAACACAATCTTTGCTTTACCGAGTAGTTCGTGGTATTCGTCTTTGCTTAACTGCTTATCCTGACATACAATAAATTCATAGTCTGGTAATAGTTCTTTTAGTTTAGCAAAGATCTCTGGATTCTTCTCAGGTGCTACTCTGTGCGGAAACAATATAATGTTTTCTTTTTTAGCACCAGCAAACGGTTGCAGTGTATCTGTTAGATACTCCATGGGCCAACCAACAATCTGCATCTTACCTACTTCTAAATTCTGATCAATATCCTTTGTATCAGTTAAGAAACTTTGTGCAAACAAGTCTACATGGAATCGTGTAGCAAAGTAATTATGGTCATAACATTCGAACATACTTGCTTCTGCGTAACGTACCCAAGGTTTAGCACCAATCAATCTTCCTAAGAAGTCTGCTGGATCATAACTACCGGCGTGCCACATACCACCAATTTTAATATTGATACCTAGTAGTTCTGCCATATACTTTAACTGTATTACTGTAGGGTTCCATGCATCAGTGTACAAGAAGTAATCGCCGTCTTTAACTTTACCACTTGCAACTAGTTCAGCAATTTGCAACATCTGTTGACTTTTGTAACTGTTAGTTCCTGCAAAGTTTAAAAATGCACCAGGTGTAGTAGTCTGTGGAACATCTCCACCACTAATAACTTCTACGTTATAATCCTCTGTACCAAAGTACTCAGACATTTGTTTAGGTAAATGTTTCTTCCACTGAGCCGTGTAACGTGTTTCGACTGGCTCTAAGTCTACTATATATACTGTTTTCATTTTTATCCTATTCATGTTCTCCACCAGGATCATTTGGATCTAGTGGAACTTTTTGAGCAATACCATTCTTATCACGGAATATAATAGAACCTCTACCTCTACCGTAAGAATGATATCCATTTTTAAATTTAAACGCATTTGGAATTTTTTCTGCTACTCTAAATGTGGCAACGGTAACAACTACTGCTCCTACAAATAATGCGTGTCCGATTGCACTATACATAAAAACCCATATGTTGTTGACAATAATGATTGCAAATACAGTTGACCACATAAATGCGAGTATTTGCATCACCATATGTCTAACTTGTAAATCGGGAATAGCTCTTAATGGATTCTTGTTATGATCCATAATAGTATTCCACGATTCAAAGATAAATTCTCTCATTACTTCCGGATTACCCTCCCTTGAGATCTCATAGCCTTGCCATCTCTAATCCATTGATTATAAGGACGGCGCTTGTTAGCAATGCTTTTCTGCATATGCCCCCATGGGCTGTTGTTTCGACCAAGGTCTGCTTCGTTAAACGGATATCCGTTATCGACGCAAAACCGCTTATATTGATCCAGTCGATCAAATAGTTGCTCCGTGTTGCTGAGCTTCATTTTTCTTAATTCCTTGTATACTCATATTTCGCTAAAGATCCGTTTTCCCCGTCCTCACTTACTTCAATTTCTACAGTACGTTCAGGGTAACGGGATTGTATCATGCCAAATAAATCATCAGACATCATTTCACAAGATTTGTAATCTAACTCTAATGTTTTTTCTGCATATAATTTTTCAAGCCAACGTTTGAATTGAATAAATTCAATATCTCTGTCGTCGTGGAATACTTCTATTGCCACTTTAAAATGAAAAATATGTCTATGAGGATAGCCTAAAAAACTAACATCATATTCATCTCCTGTTGCTAGTTTAGGATCATCTAATGCGGCAGGGTATTTGTGTATACCTTCCTTCTTAAATGTAACCCAGATCATTTTACTAGCGGATTCAATTTGCTTTTTTTGTGCGTCTTGTATAGCCGCCGCTCTCATGTCGCTAATCATATCGTCTATGTATCTTCCCATTGTTGTTACTTTCTATATTATTATAGTATAGTTGTTTTCGAATGTCAAGACTTACTTTTAGCAATTTGCTCTTTAATGTGTAATTTTTTTAGTTTTAAAGCAATCAAATCTTCTTTGCCTCTCCAACCTCGGTCGCCTTCACGGAGTTTTTCTGCGTCCGCTACTTGTTTTTTAAGTGCCTTATGTTCTTTGCGTAGTTCATCAGTTGTTGCTATCATATTATACCCTCCTAAGGTTATTCAATAAATGTGTCGCCAACGTACTTGTCCCAATCTGAAAATGTTTTACGATTAATAACATCTTCCATAGGAACACACCATACACCAGGATTTGTGGCATTAAAGTCTGTGTCATCAAACTTTATAGTTGTATTATGGTTCCATTGTTGCCAATAGCCAAGTTTTAGACTTTGCATAGGAATGAAGCGTCTATCTTCAACCCAACCCATTTCTAAAATATCTTTACCATATTCCATTAGATCAAAATCTAATGTAACCCATAAGTCTGCTTTAAGCAATCCTGAGATGTAATTATTCCAATCAGTCCAGTCACCGTTTGTTACTGGTTTAAATGTTGTGCCTGTGCCTAAATAGATGTGTTTAATATCATGATTGGTTGCGTGTTCAATAGTTCTATTTAAGTCTTGTATACCGCATACAAACAATGTCTTTTCACCGTACATAGGAGTCTTTTCAACTTCTTTGTTCATAAAGAACTTTGCTTTATCAGTTGTAACTTCGCCACCTTTTAGTGTAGCATACGTTCGCATCATTTGTTTCATCTATTTACTCTCTGTTTCGTCAACTATACGTTGAGCTCTGGTTTTTTCATACAGTTTGTACATATGCTTATTCCAAGTAATGTAGCCTCTACTGTATCCTTCTGGACGATTGTTGCCGTCAACAAATGCTTGTTCCCATTCCATATCTCTATCATAACTTTTTGTCCAAAAGCCATCTATGTTTAAGATACCTGTACTAATTAAGGAAACTGCATCTCCCATACTACTATGAAAGTTTGGGTTTCTAGGACTTGGAAAGTCCATACTTGCATTTTTCCATAACAAGTTACCAAATGTAGTAGTAATTCCTTTTTTCTCTGCCGCTAGTATAATCAATGCATTCTCATTAATTATATCGCCATCAAATACAAGTGTGCTATCATCTTTCAAATCTATCACTACATCATACTTGCCGTTAGGTTCTGATATTAATCTATCTTCCCAAAACTTTCTATTATGAGAACCTAGCACATCAACATCATCTGCTAAACGTAATACTTTTAATTTTGTGTAAACAACTGTTGCTAAAAAGCCACTGCCTATAATTAAAATACGTTGTCGTTGTCCTTTAAACTTTGCCATACCTGACATATAGTTTAACTTGTCTAAGTTACTTGTAACTATATTAATACCACAAGCCACAGGCTCTATAATGTATTTAGGATCAGCATCTGGCACAACTACATATTCGTTATGTCTAACGTTGTAATAATCTGCATATGCAGGTTCACCTCTAGTAGCAACAATGTCGCCTACCTTAGTGTCTGTAATCTCTTTACCAATTTTTGTAACTTGACCTAGTCCTTCATGTCCTTGCATATTTAAAGGCAATGGACCAAAGTTACCATTCATCATATCAATGTCACTACGACAAATGCCAGTCATTAAAGCCATAACTTCAATTTCTTCATTTCCTACATTAGGTTTGTTCCATTCGATTTCTTCGAACTTTCCATTGCCTGTTGTTTGTAATAGTTTTACTAGCATAGTTCTTCCATTTGTTTATGTATCCACATATCCTTTGTAAATTGATCTTCCCAATATTCATTATTATGCAGGTTTTCTAGTCCAATGTCAATCATTCTTTTGTATGCTTCTTCAGGACATAAGCCTAATTCTACACGTTCTATATGACCAAGTATTTCAAAGTTAATCCCGACATCATCGTATAAGTCTGTTTTCCAATTAGCGAGTAAGTTGTATTGACAAAACTTTGTCTTATATCCCATACCTGCTTCATCATCTACATCATATACTCCATCGGGATCAACTGTGCCATAATCTGTATCAAGTAATCCTTTAAGATCCCAATTAGTTCTTGCTATTTTATCTGATGGAAGAGTATTAGCATAACTAGGATTGAATACTTGATAAAGGCTTAACAAGTGTGGAAGTAAATCTCTACTTACTCCGCCATATGCTAATTCTTTTGTTGTAAACCAACTACCCGGATTAGGTACTCTGTTTTTGTTTTGCCAATGAATGTCAACTACACGACTTGTTCTTGCCATATTAATAAGTTCATCTATGTTGTGTCTAAACTGATTATTCTTTACCATAGATATTCTACACTCTGGAAAGTCATAGTGCAAATCTGACCATGCTTTCGAAGTAGATAATCCAGGCTTTTCAATAAACATTAAATGACACCAGGGAGCGATAAACCTTGCAAGTTCTTCGTGGGTTTCATTTGGCGTACAGATATGTACAGTGTCGTACATATCAATTGGTACATCTTGAATAGTCTTAAAATCAGCAGGTCTATTTGGGTCAACTGTTACAACATCGATACCCATTTCTGTTAGTACCTTCATGTATAGTTGCCCAATACCCATACCTACTATAAGACTTTTCATTTATACCTCAAACAAACTGTTAAATTGTGCAGAACTGTTAATAGTTTTCTTACCAACTGCTCCACGTGTTCCAACGACCTTCATCCATAGTTTAGTGTGTTCATCTACTAATGCAAGTGCTTGGTCTTTGTTATCAAGTTCAAATATTCTAGCAATAACATCTTTAACTTCTTGTTTATCGAATGTATCGTTAACAAGCATATTAGGATAGTTACCACCGTCATACTGTCTATTTGCTTCTTGTACACTATTAATGTGTGTATATACATTATGGTTCATCATAAGTGCATATGCAAACGAATCCCAACTAGTTTTAGTCGATACACCCATTCTATTAACATCTGTTGGACTGTAAATACAAACGTCATTTACTTTTAGTCCTTGTGTAATAGGAGTAGGCATCCAGTTCATTCCTTGTTTATTAAAGAAGTCTGTTGCTAAATCATCGTAGGGTCTAGTGTCAGTACTATATGCTTTGTCATCTGGTGCCGGCGACATCATATAACTCCACTTTTCATCTTGTACTGTTCTATGTCCTGTATAGACTTGACCATTTGCAGTACATAAGAACGGACTTGCACAATCAAATGTTACTGTGAAGTTCTCATTATGGTTCTTACGAATACCACGTTGTATTGCAGTTAGTACTAGTGCCCATTCAAGTTTACTAGTTCCTAAGAAGTGCATAACATCTTGTTTACCTTTTTCAAGTAAACCGTCAAACCTTAGTTCAATTACACGTTTCAATGCTAGATGCAAGTCGCACATATTCTGTCCGCCCATTGCCCAACCGTTAAAATGTGTATCTGGGTACAATCGGTGATCACTGTACTTCTTCATTTGCTGATACCAATCATCGGCTTGTGCAAAGTTTTCACCTTGTAGTACATTTAAGAACTTACAGTTACCATTACGGTTTTTAATAAAGTATTCGTTATTAAATTGTGTGCCTTCAACTGCTTCTTGATATGAACTAATTTTACTTTTTTCTGCACCTTCAGGACTACGTCCTACCCATGCCGGAATATCTAAAATCATTCCATAGTCCATGAACTTGTCCATCCACTTTAGAACACCATCACGTTTCTTTTGTGCTTGAGCACAACCGCTATTTGCTCTCCAGTCACCTTCCCACTTGCCTTTACCAATTTGGAAACCACCTGAGTCTCCTAGTAACCAACTGTGTTCTCGGTTCCTGTCTCTGTACATATCTTCACGATACATATCCTTTTCCAAGTCTAGACTGGCATGACCAGCCGAGTGCAATGACCATTTGTATTTCCATAGACCTTCTGGTGCCAACCAGTTCATACTTTCAACACCGTGTGGAAGAAAACTAGGAACACGATTATAATCAATATATTCGTGCCTACGTTGTCTGCCTACAAAGAGTGCGTAGAATGTACTTAATGCTGGCAGAAATACTGCGTAGTCATTTTGTGCATCTGTAAGGTTAGTCTTCATTGACTTCCCCTTTATTTAGATTGTGCTGGAAGGATATAATCGTATTGAATCTGTCCAGAATCAACTGAAATCATACTAGCACCCTCATCAGAGAATCGCATAGTAATTTCACCTGGGAGGCTCAAAATACTAATTACTTGGTTAATGGGCCACTGCCAACCGTGCTTCAACGAACCAGTAATATCTGGTTGGAATACAAAGTTACCTGCGTGTGTGCTATGGTCACCAAAGTAAAACTTTAAGTTGCCATCTTCTGTTCTAGCGATGAAAGTTGTTTCTTCACTATGCACTTGTGCCTGCATTTTTAAACGTTGTACTGCCGCCATACTTGGCTTAATTTCAACGTCCCACTTAACACCCTTAAACTTTACAGTTTTAAGTTTGTCGTTAATTACTTCACTTGTCATAAAGCGATAGTCGTTCTTAAAGTCGCCCCTAACATTTTCAAAGTATAACCCAACTGGAACATCTGTTCCGTTGCGTTCTTGTTTGCTAATTGTAATCTTAGCATCTGCTTTATACTCTTGAATACCAAGTAGTATTGCTAATTTACTTAAATTAGGCATACCGAACGTACCCATAAACTCTGCGTACGGCGATTTAAATTTGGCTTGTACGATAACACTTCTGTCATCTGCAAGTCCTTCTAGTGTTGTTGCAACATCACTACCTTCAATTTTTACCAAGTCAATAAAGCCTAGGCTGTGTGTATGCTGAACAATATCGTTTAGATAGTCTTTCATAGATTTATTCTCCATCAGTTAATAATACAATTATATGTGTATTTAGGTTCAAAGTCAAGTTCTTTTTATTCAAAACTAAACAAATCATTAAATTTAGTGTTAGTATTGGAATCTAGCGTCAAGTCCCACCCCAATACGTCTAATAGGTTGTTAATCTTACTGTCAATTACAGTGCTTTCCATTGCACTATCATCAAACGGTAATTCTTTAAACCATTGTGGCAAATGCGGTTCATCAACTGGATAAGCCACACTAGTGTATCCTAGTGGATTTGCCTTCATTTTACAAACAATAACTTTGTGACCGTCTTTGATCTCGGTACTATATCTGTCACTGTTCATCTTTCGCAATCTATTCCAGTTCATACTAGCTCTGACGTGTCCTGGCATATTTGCTCTTCCTTGCCGCTGTTCAAGTGCTTGGAATTTTGTCATGTTATTTGCACGTCTTGGGCTACCTTTTTCCCAACCTTGCTTTTGCATGAATTCTTCTTTAAACAACTTTACTTTCTCAAGTGCAGTATCTCTATCATCGCCAGTTAACACTCCTGTTAAGATGTTACTAAGAAAGTCTTGTACAATCTTAGGTGTATCTGACCGTTTAAGGTCAAGTCCCATTGCTTTAATCTTTCCCGGACTGTCTTTATCTGTGCGATATCCTTCGTTGTCGTATATAAGTAATGCATAACGTTTCTTTGTAATAAACAAACCTTTGGTTGCACATACTTCTCTACCACCAACAATAATCTCTCCATTTTCCCTAGGTGCATTAAAAGCCTTCTTCATAAAGCCTGGAAAACTTTCGTTAACTTTGTCGCTAATAGAATCATATAAAGCAGTACAAGTATCTTTGTTCCACTCTAATTCACCTTTCTCAACACGTTCTTTAAGAACGGGCCATGCACTAAAGTATGCAGAGTCTGTGTCACCATATATAATAGTTTCACCTCTATGATCATACACGCCTGTTAAACATTCATTAACATATGCGTCCATGTGTTTTGCAATACTTCTGCCACACAATGTAGTACTTTGTCCAATACGTTTATCAAAGAATCTACAACCTGGATTAAGAATCGCACCATATAAACTGTTCAAGTTAATCTTTTTAACTAACTGTCGTTTATCCCAAAACTGTTTCTCTTCCGGAGTTGTTGCACTTGCTTTTACTTTTTGTATATCTTGTCGTTCTCTGTACCAACGTGCTAATAGTCCAGGTACAACACCTTCTATTTGCGAATTAAATATAGTACCATTTGCACTTAACATCCAAGGTTTTTTACTTAAAAATATAAGTTTATAGATCTCTTTACCAGACATTATATCATGCGAACCGTTTTCCCATTCAAGTACAATTTCTTTTTCGATGTCTTGTGACATAACTAGTTCATATTCGATACTACCAAACATACCTTCCCAAGAATCTGCAAAACTCTTCTTGTCAGCCATGCTATCTTTAACGTGTCGGTCTGTGTAGTCCGGACGCAACTGTCCTACAATAGTTTCATTTCCCATGTTAAGAGCACGAATAGCCGAAGGATACAAACTGTTAATATCAATACTACCAATCCAATCATGCAATCCTTTTTGTGGGTATGCCACATACGCACCAGCCGCCTGTGTGTTACCAAGTTCATCTCTACTCTTACGACTTGGAACAACTAACCCACGTTCGTGTGCTTCGTTAATAATTGCTTGTTCTGTAACTGCGACAGCACCCATTGTTGTTTGTAACAACACTGTATTACTGTGTGCTAGTTCACTACTCAACTCCATAAATTTTAATTTCTTATCTAGTTTATCTAGTAGTGCAGTATCCTGTCTCGAATATTCAATAAACGTTTCAAAGTCATTGTTATATAATTGATCCAGTGTGCCTGTGTATTGAACTTTGCGTTCATCTAATTCATATTCACCAATAGCATCTAAACTGTAACTATGCATTTCGTGGTATGTATACTTACGATACAGTTGCATATAGTCCATGTGTACACGACCAATAGTATCAAACGTTAGTGTTTCACTACCAAATCGTTCAAACGTTCTCGACTTGGGTAATGCACCCCATAAACAAAAACGTCTTGTATCATCTTTACTCAGTACACGTTTAACTCTGTTTACCAAATACGGAATATCATAACCTTCACTGTTCCAACCAGATAAAATATCTGCATCATCAATAAGTGTTAAGAATGTATCTAGTAATTGCGACTCTTGTTCAAAGAAGAAACAGTTTTCATACTTTGCACAAACCTTATCGCTTTCTTCCTTACTCATTCCTTTAGGCGGAATTGCAAGTGTTATAAGTTGATCAGTCCATTGTAAGTACAAACTAATTGCAGTTACAGGATTAAACGGATCCTCAGGCGGAGAGAAACCTCGTTCCTTATCGAAGTCAGTCTCAATATCAAAGAAACAAGTGTGCAACTTAGGTGCTTCTTGTCCTAGATAGTTTTCTTCTAAAATACGGAATACAGGATTAAAGTCGCTTTCATAAAGTCGCTTTTGTCCTACTAGTTTTATTTCTCTACGGAAATCTTTTATCGAACGGCACTGGATTCTACTAACAGTGTTGCCGTGGATACTTTTATGTTTACCTTTCGGATCATCATAATAGAATACATATTTTGCGGGATAATCTTTATACACACGTTTACCGTGCTTATTTCGTTCGACTATTTGTATTAAGTCCTTGTCTCTATCAAAGAGTGCATCAACGTACATATATTTTTCCTTTGTTGCTTATAGCCAACTAACTGTGATTCATGCTCTACTGAGCGATTAAACTTTGTATAATTCCAATTATGTATATTAAAGTAAGTCCTGCGTTTAATACAATCAAACTCTTTTCTTTCCATAATACACCTACCACTACCCAGATAGCATTTGCCAAACAAAATGCATAACTGTAGTACGGATACATATTGAAACTTGCCATAGTAGCCGCGATTAGTAATATTGCAGTGCCAGTCCATGCGAGTCCTTGATATGGTTTTACTTTTTCCATTCCATTAACTCCATCTCTACTGCATCTGCTCCTTTATTATAATGTCTTTCCACTAATTTTACAACCTTTTTAAATGTATCTGTTACTGTTTCTTTTGTTACTTTATTGCCTTTAGTAATAAGGAGGTTATAAGTAAGCAGTTCTGTGTCTTGCTCATCTGCTTTATCGTAACCTCCTATACTACTCATTATACTTTTGCTGTTTCCTTAAGAAAGGCAATAGCATTCTCTGGTGTTGTCTGTTCATATGGATCGCTATCAGAACCGACGTTATTGATGCCGGGTTCTTCCCACCATTGTTCAATAACTCCATTATTGATAACTGCCATAAAACGCCACGAACGATTGCCGAAGCCTACGTGAGTTTTATTAATAAGCATACCTAAACATTTAGTAAGGTCACCATTTCCGTCAGGAATAACTTTAACGTGCTTAATGTCTAATACTTCTTTCCAAGCATTCATAACAAACGAATCGTTTACTGAACTAACATAAACATCATCGATGCCTAAGTTACGAAACTCTTCCATATTATCTTCAAACCCTGGTAGTTGTGTGCTTGTACACGTTGGTGTAAATGCCCCTGGTAAACTAAACAATACAACACGTTTATCTTTAAAGTAATCATGTGTTGTTTCTGTATGCCATTTACCGTCTGCAAAACTGCAACCTTTTTCAAGTACAGTGTCGCCTGTTCTGACATTAAATTTTAATAGCGGGATTATTACGCCTGGTTTCATATATTATTCCTGTTGTTTATTGCTAGTTGTTTCTACCACCATTGTGCCGCAACACCGTAACCAAATACGTTTACGAGACCAAAGTAAAATGTTAGTAGTGTTACCCAAGCCGCACCTCTGCGATAACTTGCATAACATTGTGTTATTGATCCGACAAAGAAGCCTGGATAAACAATAAGCATATTTGGATCTTTAGCATTGATAGCCAAAGTCAAACTTGCACCTACTGTAAATACAAAACTTATTAATTCAAGTCCAAAAGCAGTTGTATCACTTTTGTATGAATTTACCCAAAACGACCTAATCTTCTCCATTAATAAGAACTTATAGTGCCGATTTTACCTACAGTTGCAAGGATATTCTCCAGGCTACCATAATCTTCTGCGTTCTCGTCAAAGTTGCCTTTATGGGCAGTTTTTATTGCTTTTTTTAATACTGCTGGTTTAATTTGCATTTCTTCTGCAATCGCTTTAACAGTATCGGATAGACCTTCGTTCAAGTCTTCGACTTCTTGCATCACACTGATGCCTTCATTGATAACTTGAGTAAGTTTTGCTTTTTCTTCTGGATTAAATACTTTATCTGCACTCATACATCTGACTCCTTTTAAAAGTTAATATAGTTTATATATTGTTACTATAATACAACAAAGATGACGACTTGTCAACCTTTATTGCAACTTATTTTAGGATATTATGAAAGTTTAGGATTGAACTGGAATAGCATTTCTTGTGGCTTTCCAGTAGTTATGATAGCAGGGTTCTTCTTGGCTGTGCTTACTTTATTAAAGTCTTCACCAGTACTCATAACTCCTACGGAATTATCTGCCATGCTAATGCCCACCAATACTTGCCAAGCACCACCCATGTCTGAGTCTTTGTACCATTCGAAGTTGGCTCTAATATATGCTTTTCTAACCTCATTAGGATCTGCTTGGGGTTTAGAAAAGATGTTTATAATTTCGGTTGCGTGACCTTGGAAGATCTCGCTGAATAATTCTTGTCCAAGTGCTTTACGTTCACTTGCTTCAGGATTTGCATTGTTAACAATACTTACAAAGTTTTCAACGTTTAAACTTGCTTGTCCTTCTAAGTATTCATTAATAGGACCTGCTAACCATTCGTAACTTGTACAAATGCCAAGCATTTTATCTCTGCTAGGTAATGCACCAGTTTCTCCAAAACGTCCACCGCCTGAACCTTTTTTCTCGCCAATAGCCGCTTTAACTTCAACGGGTGTATTGCCTACTGTAACATCTCCCTTACCTTTAATACCAATATCACTACTTAGAATAGCCAATGCGTGTTCCATTGGACCTTTCATAAGTTGACCAACACCGAAGCTCTTCATGTGTAAAAATACTTCTTTGTTAACGGCACTATCATAACATAACTTGTCAATAGTGTATGTACCTGGGGTAATTAATACTTTAGGATTAATAACTTTGTTACTTGCTAAATTCTCTGTGAACTTCATTTTCTCTGCAAATGACAATGGTGCTTTAGATATTTCTCCAGCAATCTTCATTACTTGCGTATCGTTGTATTCACCTTTGAGTATGGATGGTAGTACTGATGTGAATCTATCTAACACTTGGTTCTTGTTTAAAACAGTGTAAATTTTGTCAAGCACTTGCTCTGCTGTTTTACGAGCATCTTCGTCTTGTGTGTCAGGGTCAATAGCATTTATACTCTTCAAAATCTCTGCTTTAGCAGTATTTAAATCTGTATATTCTATTAAAAAATCTTTGGCTCGCATTGTTTATTCCTATTGTATAAAGTATTTATCACTTTATTAGTTTGTATGTATCTCAACGATTAGGTCATTAACACCTTTAATAATCCTGTGATATACTTCCTTGGGTATAAAATGGGTCTCGCCCATTACTAAAACTTTAGGAATACTGTTATCCATTTGTAGTTGCCAACCATCACTGCTGATAACTTTAATAGTACGGTCTTCGTTATCTCGATGCCATACTAAGTCGTCTTCCCAGATTGTCTCTGGAAATGTCCTAATTTTTCTATTGTTTGAAATTGTTTTCTCTACGAAAGGAAAAACATTACCACCAAGTTCCGCCACCAGATAATCCTAAACTTTTTGCATAACGTGGTAAACGACAACTCCAGTATCCTGCTTTAGTTTTATCATTCTTGTTTTCGCAATCATGTCTGTCTTTAAATGCTTTTTTAGCCTTAGGGTCTTTTAGTTTAACTGCAAGATTACCGCCGCCACCTGCCGCACCGAATGATACTTTAATTGTGTTACCTTTTTTGTTCTTTGTGTATACATAGAACTTTTTACTACCACCACGTTTGGGTTTATTTAAATCTACTTTTTTACCTTGATACTCTGCTTCGTGGACATTCATGTTGTCTTCACTAATAATCATATCTAAAGGAACTCTGCCATGTTCTTTTAAGTTAACCCATTCACCCAGTTGTGTGTCACGAAGAATCTCTTCATCAAACCAATGTAAGTCGTTTAACTTACCTTCTGTGTAAAGAGACCTTGCTTCTTTAAACATATTAAAGTACTCATCACTACCTAAACGAAAGACGCTTTCGTGCAGTGGAGTATTAGATTTTAGGTGATATTGTACACCTTCGGAAATGGGTAATAATTCTGTATATTTCATATTAGTATTTAGTTCAAGACTTTGTTAAAGTAGTTTGCTAGAGCCTTGTGTCCTTGCTGATTAGGGTGTTGCGTGTTATCAAATAGTTTACTAGTCATACTAAAGTCTGTTCTTTCGAAGTGTGCTTTACGCCAGTTACTGTCTACATTTTTATCTAGCCATGCTTGTCCAAACGTATTAGGTTCTTGTAAATATCCTAATTCATATACTGGACAGTCGTACATAAAGTATCTTTGCTTTTCTTCGAAGTACAATACATTAATTAAACTGTGTGGCAAGAATGTTTCTTGTTTTCTCCAAAATTCTGTATCTTCAAATACAGGTATAAAGTGTACTGGGCAATCCCATACTTGAGCCACTATACATTCAATTGCATGAAAGTTATATAACGAATAGTCCATAACATTCTTTACAGTTACATTGTCATCAAACACTCTCTTTTGTGCATCTGCATACCACGGGTCTGGGTGTTGTGATATACAAAGTTCACTATTAACACTGATGTTTATAGTCATTCTGTTAATACTAGTAAATGCAATTATAACTGCTTCAACATCTTCGTCTGGATAATCAAGACTTGCTTCACTTACTTGATCTGTTATTTGTCTGTTACTGGCACCAGCTCGTGCAAAGTTTTTACAGTCCTTGTCTAGTAATTCGGGCCACGGTGTGTGGTCTTGCCACTTTGCAGTCCAACTGTCACCAAACGTGAATATCATGTTACATACTCTGTAAAGATACTTAACCCTGTTTTTTCTTCCATACCGTTTTCTAAAAAATTACTAGCACAATGTAGTCTAGCACAATCAAATATAATAGCATCACCTGGTACCCAAGGGCATTCTGATTCAATACTAAAACCTTCTAACCATTCTTGTTTCATATGTCCTGTATCTGTATTAGGTATTCTATTGTCTTGATGTAAGTTATGTACTCCGGAGTATTCAAATATAGGCTCATTGCCTTTCTCATACATTTGTGCTGAATCTTTATTCTTAAAACACTTTACTGGTCTATCGAAATACATTTGATCAAATATGTAAAATTTTGCGTCATCTAACATAGGAAGTTGGTATGTTGTGTATACTTTTTCTAAAGGCAATACAATACATTTACCCGGAATAATAGCATGATCTTTAGGAACATCATTATGGAGTATGTGTGGTTTCCTTACTGTAAAGTAATTACCACCGAATGGTTTAATTTTTGCATCTAGTACACTTTCAACACGTTTCATTATGTTTTGATAATGATGATCACTTTTATGAGGTAACTTACTAACAACAGGACCTGTGTTCTTAAACACCTTCTCATGGTCCGGTCTATCTTTATGTATGTTTAGTAAGTGTATTTGTTCAACTTCGGATAAGAAGTTTTTAATTGTGATTGTCGGTGAAGTGTTGTCTATTATTTGCTGTTGTCGTTCGTTGAGCATTGTTTACATCTACACTGTTTGCAGACTTCAATTTGTCTGTATTCTGCTGGTTGTTCGCTAGGGTAGTCTTTTTCTTCTCGCCATAACGGACTTCCACAATGGCTGTGGTGTCCACAATTTTGACAAGAATTAGAAGTCATTGTAACTTATAATCCTGATAGGTATTTAATTCTATCTAACTCTACACTCTCGTTTACATCAGCGGCTAGTTTTTGCTTGTCGCCTTCGAGTTCTTTAGCAAGAGCAGGATCGGCTTTGTATTTGTCCGAACCAGATATAAATCTTTGGTATGCTATACTGTTTACTTTTTTATCAGCAAGTGTTACTAACATTTGTTCCATTTCTTTAACTCCAATTGAGTCACCTGTGTATTCTGACACTGGTCCTTCTGTTTCAGCAACACTATGGTCACCTTTTTTATTCATCATACCAAATACTAGGTTTGTTACTTTAATCATACCTGCTTTAGTACCCATCATGCCAAGTAACTTTGCTTGGTTTTGTGGATTAATCTTATCAAATACTTGTGTAATAGCACTTGCACTATACAAGTCTACACTCATTTGTCCGTCTGCGAACTTAACAGGCATATTTTGCTTGTCTGCAACAATCTTTCTCAATGTATCTAATGCTACATTACTATGTGTTGCTTGTTCATCTGGACTTGCTATTTCTGTAATTTTGTTTTGTGCATAATAGTCAATTATTTCTTGTGCAGTGTCAAACGATTCTTGTCCTGCTTCGCCAGTGCTTACCCAGAAACTATCTGAACCACTATCAAAACTAGCACCGCCAATTATTTCATCATTGTACATAATATGTATGTCATCGCCATCGTCTTTAACTACTGAATACCCGTCTGCTTGTGCAAGTACGGCATCAATTGCTTCTGACTTAATAGGTAACTCAGGATCAAATGCTTTCCATTCATCATATGTTAGATAAATGTCTGTGTCTGGATCGTAATACTTGCCTTCTTTAGGATCGTAATAAACAACTTTACCTGAACGTGTCATAATAGGACCTTCTAGTCCATCTCTTGCTACATACTTGGAAGGCATATCTGGAAGAATTGAATATCCTTCATCTATGTCTAACCAACTTTTATATTGTGAAATTTCTTTTTCATAAGATGCTTTACCTGTGTCATTCATCTTTGCCATCATGTACTCTGCATACTTGATAGCCGCTTTTAAATCTTCTTTTGAAGAATCTTTACTAGGATTAATAACTTCTGGTGGACTTGTGCTTTCCATAGGTTGTCCTGCCATCGGTGCACTTAATGTAAACTGTCCATGTTTAACGTTACCTTGATGTTTAAACTGTGGTCTAATAAAAGTCATATTAAACTTATATTTCTTTGCCGCAATACTCATCTGTAGTTTGTCAACAATCTTGCCTTGTGCATTTGTGATAACAATTACTGGATCTTCAACTCCCATTAATGTATCTTTAACTGCTTCATTTAATGAAGCACTGTAGTTTTTAATACGTTCGTACATATCTTCTGGTATCTCTACATTGATATCTTCGTTCGCTTTAACATAATTCTTAATCATCTTTTGTATATCGCTACCTGCTTTTGTATATGCTTGAGCAAACTCTTTTTCACTCATGCCCATTGCATCAGCAAGTCCAGGTTCGCCGTCACCACTATACATCATCATTAAATCTTTTTCCATGTCAGACATCATACCTTCGTCTAATCCTTCTAACATTGGGTAATATTTTTTAACTATAGCATCACGTTCAGCCATTTCATCACCGAGAATATGTCCACGTTGGTTATGAGCTTTCATAATCATTTCCATACGCTCTTGTTCATTTCTAGTACCAAACATTCTTACAAGTTCCATTGCATTTTCTGTATGCATATTATAGTGTTCGTTTTCTTCAAATTCTTTTTTGCCAAATACATAAGGTATTTTAGCAACACCTGTAGTATCTCTTGCTTCGTTTTCAATACTTTTTAATTGAAAGTCTGATAACTCTTGCATTGTGTCAAAAGGTCCACCTACCATCTTACCATGTCTAAATGCGTAAAACTTGCCTTCTTTGTTTACTGCTGTAAGTCCGTACTTGTTCATTTCATTCATTGCTTCAACAAATACTTCTACCATGTCATCGCCATTGTTGAGTCCACCTGGTGTAACTTGTACGTTTTTCTTACCCCAAATTCTAATTGCATCTTCCGGAGACATACTAGTCTGTTTCCAACGCTTTTCTTCTTCAACTTTTTTAGTTTTTGGATTATCGTGTGTCCAACCCATGTCTTTCATATCTAAATGGTCTTTTTCTACCTTCGCCATTTTGCCTTCACCTGTTTTAGGATCGTACATCATGTGTGGTTTATATTCTTCTTCGGCGTGCATAGCCGCCATATGTTTCTTGTACTTTGCAGTACCTTTTTTATGTGGGCTTTTGCCTTCTTCTAAATCTGCACGGCTTATAAAGTCTTGAATTACATCAGCATCTAAACTTGTTAATAGTTCGTGCATTACTTTTTCATAACCATGCTTTTCGATCATGTCGTATACTGGTTGTGTATAATATCCGCCTGCTTCAGTTACTATATCTTCGTTAGCACGTTTCATTGCGTTTGCTACACTAGGATGTTTTGATAGACCTTTTGCTAATTTCTCAATAGTTGCATGGGCACCATCATAATTACCATCTTTGTATCTTGGATCATTTAGAATTCCAAATGCCATTTTAATCTGTTTGTCTGTAAACTGTGGTCTCATAGCCTTTGCTTGTGCCATGTTTTCTTCGCCTGCAGTTTCGACTGACATAGGCTTACGAGCTTCTAGTATTGGTTTGTTTTTTGCTATATCAGTTAACTTCATTTTATTTTTCCTCTGTAGATTCTTCGGTATTAATAGCAGTATCTAAATCTGCTTTTAATTTACCTTCAGAAGCAATGTGTCCCATTGCATCGTAATGTCCTGACTCTAGTGATTCGTAAGTACTTGACAAGTTTGTCACTACGTCCATTAATCCTGTAACATCTCCGCCAATGGCTTCAATCTTTCTTGCCATTAGTCCGTCTGCTCTAAATACTTTTTCCAATGAATTAATCATTGCTTGTGCCTTTTGAAACATATTATCAACATATGCTTCTTCAGGTGTTGCTTCTGTAACAACTTGTGCTTCTTTAAACTCTTTACCTTCTTCATGCGCCGTTTGTGCAAATGCTTCTACTACTTCGTCTGCACTAGCAAAGTCATCATTGTCAATAGTGTATGCATTATCTAATCTATCATACTGTCCACTAGCAACTACTTCTTCGTCAATATGCACATCAACATTAAAATGGTCTGAATGACTTTCTGTCATAACTAATTTAATATTGCCTTTTTGTGCAAGGATACTTTCATCTGATTTTGTTTCTTTATTAAACCTATCTAATATGCCACGCATATCATCAGCAGATTCGTTCAAACTAGTTGTGTTAGTTTGTGGTGCTACTGTATAGTTGTCTTCCGACATCTCGTTAAGTTTATTTACTAGTGTTGCAAAATCATCTGACATATTAATTACCCTTTAATTGACTCTTCTGGTTGAATTGTAACCATTTCTGGTTCTGGTGCTTGAGTTGGTTCGTCAGCAATTACATCAATGTTAAGTTCGTCACCTTGTTCTTGGTATTCCAAGTGGTGCTTAACACTACCCATGTAGTCTGCCGCTTTTGTAATTTTTGCCTGTACCCAGCCTTCAAGGCCTTGTTCTTCGGATACGTTTTGTAACATTTTATGAAGCTCTATTGCATACTTGGCGATTTTATATAAATCCCCTTTAGCCATGCTAACTTCGTGATCTAATTCCATTGAACGTGTGTCAGAGGACAAATCTTCGTTTAATGTTTTGTTTTTAAAGTGCTTTGCTCTCATAATAACTCCAATATGCTTTGTACTATGTTGTATTTATTCATTTAGAACAAATAAACTATCTTATATTAAACTACAATAGGTACTAATACACTGTAGTAAACAGTGGTATTAAGCAAATATTGAGCTAACTTTTTGTGTGTAAGGCTGAAATTTAGTTTTCTTTTTACCTTTTGGGGTTGTATGCCCAAATGGATCTACTGCTTTACGAGCCTTTTTAGGACTAACAAACAATGGAAATGCAATAGCGGCTCCTGCCACGTCAGCACTACTAGTAGCACCTGGTGTTGCGTCTTCTACAACATTGTTGTCTTGTGATGTTATTTCCCAAATTTTCATATTAGTATTTATACATTAATGATGTTCAGTCATAGATAGTACTTTTAAGCAGTTTTCATATGTCTTTGGAACATTCATTACTAAATGAATACTTTCATCGCCCCAACAGGCTGTTCTGTGTGTTTTTCTTGTATCCACATAGTAACATCTTCCTGGTTCGATATCGACTCGTCTATAGTTGTGTTCCCATTCGAAACTTCCGTGTCCTGTTGTGCCACTTAAGAATCCAACAAGTCTAAAACAATCTCTGCTTAAGAATGGTGCATCTCTGTGTGGTGGGAACCAACCGCCTTTGTTTAATTTTACTAGCATTGTTCTGCCTAGCATATCAAAGGCTTTTGTGATTGGGTGTAAAGCAGTTACATTATGAAATGCTTCAGTAGGGTAATGTAAATCAATTTCGTTAATACGTTCGCCGTCTTTTTCTCCAAGACGTTTTCTAACTTCAGGCATACTTAGACTGTCACCGACACTGTCGCCTTCAGCACCTACAAGTAATAAACCTTCTCTATTGTTAGTGATACCTTCTCTGCGTAAGTAAGGTACCCACGAATCTTTGTACTGTTTCATTTCTTCTTTGAACAGTTTTAAATCAAAGTTAATTGATAAAGGAACAAAGTCTCCAATAGCGTCTAACTGTAACTCACACTTAATGTCCTCTAACGTCGGCTCGGGCATAATGCCTTTGTTATAATGTCCTAGGTAGTTGGGTTGATGCTTCCGTTGTGGAACCCATTCAATCTTTTTACCATCTGATGTGAAGTCGTCGTCTTTGTGTGCCATATGGATTTGTTTCCTTATTATGTTATTAATATACTAGGGATTGGGTAGAAAGTCAAGAAGAAAGTTTATTTTCTTTTCATTGCGGCAAATTTATCTGCTTGTGCTTTTCTGGCGGCTTTATCTTCAGCATCCATCTTGGCAACAGCCGCGTCTTTACGCTCCTGCGACTTAGGGTCTTCTGCCTTGGCTTTCTTTTTTTGCTTAGGGATACTCTTGCCACCATTATAAGCGCCAGCCATCGCCGCTTGGTCTGATGCACTTGATCTTGCTTCGCCTACCTGTTCGCAGTCGTTAACTGTTTTGCCTTTATTCTTGCCAGTACCCGGTTTAGTGCCAACTTTTTTATATCCTGGCCAACACTTGTCTGGTCCCGCAGTTGCTTTTGCTTCATCAACGCCTTCAGTCTTTGGTGTCCACCAACTACCTGTTTCGTCATTGCAATCATGTCCACAGTCTGTAGTAGGTTTGTGCATTTCGTCTCCACAATCCTTACATACCATTGTTTCTTTTATATTCTTAATCTTTGCGACTTCAGATAATAGTTCTTTAATTCTCATTGTTTGTATCCTCGGCTACCTTAAAATTGTAAGCAAAGTTAATTTGCTTTGCTAACTGATTGCCCCTGTCTCTTTCGGTTTTCTTAGAGCTTTTTTTTAAATGGTTTGCTTTGGCTCTAAGTCTTTTTAAATCTGTTTTACTTATCTTGTCTCCAGCGCCTTTACCTAAGTAAGCCGCCGCTTTGCGTTTTAAACTTCCTGGTCTACTTCCTGGTTTCTCTGCTCCAGTAAAGTCTTCTAATAAACTGTCTAGTTCCTCGATGACCCATTGTACTCTGTCTTGATAATCCATAACAAGTCTCCCTGCCCTTATTATTTATTTTCAGATAACTCACTAGCATCTACTAACCAAACTTTTGCTTCACCTTGTGTGCTAATAAGTCCTATTAGTCTAGTGTTACCTGCTACTAAGTCTAAACTTCCATTAGGTTGTTTTACTACAATTGGCATTTCAACTGTACCACTGTCCATTGCTTTTCGTAGTCTTGCAACTTTGTCTGGCTCTAAGTCATCTAAACTTTCACTACCGTCAGCACCTGTGTTGCTTATTTTCTTTACACTGTCTGTTGTTAGTGTAATTACTTTGCCTGTACTTGCAAGTTCTTCCCAACCCGTTTGTCCTAGTTTATTAAAGTATGTATAACGATTTGCTTCTTCCCATTCTACATCAAATTGTGGCTTGACATAGTTAACATCTTCTGTAAGTCCTAAATTGAATAGTTTGTTAGGGTCACTGTTTTTTGCCGCCGATTTGTGTAGTAGTGGCGGACTACCTTTGCTGTCAATACTCATACCAAGTTTTTTTGCTTGTCTCTGAATCTCGCCAGGCTTAACATCATCAGTTGTATTCTGTGATGTAATTATTCCGTTTTCATTAAGATCTGCTTCAGTTACTACTGCTTGGTCACCGTAGTGTTTAAGATATAATGTTACCAAGTTACGCCAGTCTGCACCTTTTACAGTGTTTGCCACACTTTGGGCATAGTAACCTAAACTATGGTGCAATCCTTCTTTTTCTTTACGTTGTAGGATTGAATGCAATAGTTCTACTGCATATGCATATGTTTTCGGTTTAGTTATTTTGTTAATAAATCTAGGTATAGCATCAAAGGCATCATCACGTAAGAAACTATAATCGTTATTTTCTTTTAGCTCTGGATGATATTTCATTGTAACTTTTTTAGCATCTTTCTTAATAGATATACCGTCTACTAATACTTCTACTGGATATGTTTTAAACTCGTCATACCAATACGCCATGTCGTATCCGCCGTCTTCTAGTAACTCTATAAGTACACCTCTGTCGTAATCTTTATCTTCTGCTTTGAGAACTTTAATTTTTCCTCTAGGTAATACTAAGTCTACACCTTCATTATCTAAAGTTGCTTCTTCAACTTTCATTAGTTTACTAATGCGTGGTTTGAATAACTTTTGATCGCCTTTGTTAGTTTTTAATACTGGTTGATTGTGATCGTCTTTATCAAAGCCTTTAACTGTTGCTTTGCGATTCTTAAACTTACCAACCATCACTTCGTCACCAACATCTATGTTAGGAAGTTTTAATGTTTCTGCTTCGCCAATATAGTCATCTAATTTATCAATAGTGTGTTGTACATTAGAGTTTTCGTGCTTAATAGCAATGCCACCTGCCGCTGTCCAACTAGCAATATTTTTGCCATAGTCGTCTATTAAACCATTCGGAGTACCGTCTGGTTGTTTAGCATACTTGGCTTTGTTATGGTCTAGTATAATTTTTTGTGGTGGGAAAGAACTTAGGTTCTTTTTTATCCATGCCATCTTCTGTGGCTTGGAATTAGCGTCTCCCGGAAGTGGAGCACTTAATATATTATATCTACCTTTATAGGCTTTAATTGCTGACAACAGTTGCAATGCATTACTTGTTAATGGCAAGTTAACCCAAAAGTTAGGCTGTTCTTTAATTTTGTTTAATGCTGAATCAACATCTTTAATGTCTTTCCAGTTGTTTACACCTACTAGTTTAGCCCACTCACCAAAAAAGTCTGCAAGTACACCGTCCATGTCTACATATAGTTCTGCAGTTTCGTCAAGTTCTTCGAACATATTAGTTGCTTCAACTACTACGTCACCATATAACTCTTGCCATGCTTGTGTGTTATCTAATTCTTCGTCAGTCCAACTAAATTCTTCTACTGTAAACTCGGGATTACTAGTTTTAAAATTCTTCTTACGCATTACAGTCTTTGCAATTAAGTCTAGTTCATTGTTGGCACTATCCCATTGTAAAACGAAAGGTATGTTAACATCGGTTCTCATGTCTTTCATTACTGCTTGTGCATCAGGTCCTAGTTGTGCAATCTTCTTGCCATAGTACTTGTACTCTTGCTTAAAGATTCTAATAAGTTCTGCTACGTTGATTTGTTTTTCGTTGCGACTATCATTTACTCTGTCAAGGAAGTGTCTAGTAAACTCTACGTCTACTCCAACTTTAGCAAACAAACGGTCTGCGTAATCTTCTAAGGATCGCAAATCGCCTTGTGTGACTGGTAGACTTTCGTTGCCACTTTCTCTTAACCAACTATAGGACATTTATTTTCTCTTTTGTTTTCTAATCCAAGATTCCCTTAAATCTGTTTCAAAACTATCAAATACGTTTTTAGGGATACCTTGGCTTTGTTTGCCGCCTGCACGTCTTTTCTTTTCAATATCATCAAATGCTGTTTCCAACGATGATACCATTAGTTGCACTATTCCACTATCTAAGTGGCTTTTAATATCTTTAAAGTCACTTGGCATACCGCCGTTAGTTAATGTAGATGCTTTACTAGCCAAATCTTTTAACTTACTGTGTACGTTTGCCATTAATGATTTAATAGTATAACGCCCAACACCTTGAACTAGTACTTCACTGTTCATAATGTCTTCACGGTCTAATGTGTAAAGGCTTTCAACGATTGCTGTATTGTTGTGTATTTGCACTACTGATTTTAACTGTTCAAGTTTAGTATTAATTTTATTTGAATCTTCAAACGTTAACGTTTTATCTTGTTTTAAAAGTTGTACTTCTTTTATAACTGCTTCCATTCTACTAATGAAAGGTTTTTTCTTTTTACTACTTAAACTTAATTTCTTAACATTATCAAATTCGCCACCTACAGGAACATCTTTAGTTGCATTTTGTTTAGTAACAATGCCTGCACCTGCGGCTTCCATGCTATACTTGGTATGCAAGTCGCTAATGCTATGTTCTGGCATTTTTTCAAGTTCTTTTCTTTTTACAAACTTGCTTGGTTTAGTTTGAATTTTTAAATTTGGTAACTTTTTATCTTTTTTCCATTGTCCTGTTTCTTTACGACCTGGATTCTTAACAACAAACTCTGTAATTTTTGCTTTCATCAGTTCGTGTATCTCTGGATTGTAACTACCAAATAAATCAGTAATCATTTGTTCCTGCATATCGTCGTCTGCTTTTGCAAAGTTGCTTCTAAATTCTGTTGCACTTTTCATTGGCTCACCTAACACTTTAAAACTTAATGTTGGTACTGATACAATATATCCGTGCTTGTCTAATGACTCCATGCCTTTGCCTGCTTTTTGAAAGTAACTTGGGCTACCATCTTTCTTAGGCTTAAATGTAAAACGTGGATCTTCAGCCATATCTTTATCACTAACAGCAAACATTAATATTGTGTTTGCTGGATCGTAGTTTGCTACTAATTCTTGTGCTTGATATGGATTCTTAGTTTGTATAATAGCACTTGCAGGAATACCTGTGTGTATCATCATCTTCTTCTTTTCTTCAAAAGTAAAAGGACTTTTAGGTGGAAGAACTTTATCGCTTGTTGCAATGAATACTTTATCCGCACCGAACTTTTTAACTAATGCGGCATACACACTAGCATGACCCTTATGAAAGGGGTGAAATCTGCCTGGATAAACTACTAAATGATTCATACTTGTGTTATTCTCCTATATAGTGTATTTATGTTGTTGATGAAGAGAACGTATGATAACCACTGTGGCCCAATTTAACATCATTGTGTGCATATACTTTACCGCCCATATCTTTCCAACGTTTGCAGAAAGTATAGTCTTCGCTAATGTAATTGCCATTTGGAAGTAGCCATGTGTCGAATAACGCATACATAAACGGCTCAAATCGCTCGTCTAAGTTGAGTTGATTGTTATACTTTAAGTCGTGATACCTAGTAAACATCTTTTCAATACAACTTCGTTTAATCAACATAAACCCTGTGCCTATGTCTTCAACTTCTTGTATACCTGTTTCTAGTTGTTCTTCGCCATTTATAGTATTAGTAACATACTGTATGGGATAATTCTTTTTAGGATATAAACCACCGATAACATCTTTGTTTGCAGTTAACAAACGATACACATCAGTAACATCAAATGAAATATCTGCATCTATAAACATGAAGTGTGTTGCTTCGGGGTTTGCCATACTCTTGGCAATCAGATTGTTTCTAGCTCTAGTAACTAAACTTTCGTTGGATATTGTTTCTAATGAAAATTTTAAATTATTACCTGAGAACCCTATTACGTTTCTAACAAAACTAACAAAGAAACTTTCAAATACGGCGCCGCCATAACAGGGTACCATAAAACTTATATGACTGTTCCGGATTGCCGAAACATCATTGTCGGTGAAATCTAACACGGGTGTTTAGCCTTTAGTAATTGAATTGTACTTTAGTAATTGAACCAGCAGTAAATGATGTAACTTTTGCTCTTAGCCAAATAAAGTTGCCAGTCATGTTTCCAGTAACGGCAGTACTTGTACCTGTCGAACCATCGCCAACTGTTATTCCAGGTATATCAAACCAATCAGTATCTGCTGGGTCTGTAGCCAATGTACCTTGGAAAGTAATTATACCTACAAATGCATTAGGAAACACTGCGACAGTATGTAAGCCATCAGTATATCCGTAGTATCCATCACCTTCAGCCTTAATACTAAAGAAAGAAGTTGCTGAACCGTCATAATTACCGGATGCCGCACCGTGTGTTGTACTTGTGATTAATGTTGTTGTCATGTTGTATTCCTAATTGTATAACTATTTATGCTATTCGGTAAGTGTATATCGTATTGATAACATCACCTGCTATTAAGTTAAGCATTAGAATGCTGTCATTATCTTTAGCATATATGTATTCTGGTAATGGCTTTTCCTTTAACGGGTGTCCATAATTATACATTCTTCTTGTTTCCCATGTCCAGGGCATTCTAATATCCCCTGACATTTGGTAATTTAGTAATGCATCAATAACATCTTCTTGTACCCAGGAATACCGTGTAATACACTTTAAATTGTACACACCATATGGCAGTTTATCTGTAACAATAACGTTAGGATCTTCTGTAAGGCTTCTAGTGATTTCAACATTTTGTATACCGGTGTCTTCGGCACGTTTAACATAATCTTCACTATTAGAATAAAAGTCAACTATTGGACATTCGACTCTAACTTTACCTTGTGGATCAAAATTTTGTCTAAAAGCATATATGCTTAATAAGTACTCTACTTCTTTCTCATCAAGAACCCAATTACCACCTTTAGTAAAAAACCCTTGAGAAGTGTTTGCATACTCGAGTTCAGTGTTACGCATACGATCTAATGTATTAAGAACTTCCAAGTCGTCCTTGTAGTGATAACAACTTCGCATTAAACTGGCTCCTCGTCTAAGACTGAACCTAATGCGATACTTAAATCGATTATAAAATAATCTCTGATTGGTACTCATACTACTACTTATCGTATTAGTAATTGTACTATACTGCTTTTGGTTTGAATTGATCCAGTACAATCAACCCGTTTGGGTCAACGCCTGGTGCTGGTGCAACTTTATCAACAATGTTATCTTCAACTTTATATTCAAAATCGAACTTGTCTTTTACAAAGTTTAACATAATTTTAGTTCCTGCAATAGGCTTGTCTTTTATAATTGCTTTGGATAACGGAATTTTAATATCGTTTTCAATTACACGTTTCAAAGGTCTTGCACCCATCAATGGATCGTACCCACGTTTAGCAAGTTCCTCTACTGCACTTTCGCCAATAGTAATGTGCAATCCTTTTTCAATCATTAGTTCGTTTATCTCGTCAATAAACTTAATAACAATCTTACGCATAATGCCTTGATCCAGTTTATTAAACTTAATCATTCCGTCTAATCTGTTTCTAAATTCAGGAGCAAAGAACTTTTTAACTTCTTCTGTACTTGCATTGTCATTCTCTTCTGCAGAGTTAAAGCCAATACCTCGCTTCTCAGATTCTTTAGCACCTAAGTTACTTGTTAACAATATAATACAGTTTCGAGCATCTGCTCTTTTACCGTTTGTACTTGTTACAAATCCTTCGTCCATTAACGATAGTAATACGTTAGTAACGTCAGGGTGTGCTTTCTCAATTTCATCAAACAAGATAATAGCATTAGGATTCTTTTCAACTTGGCTTACAAGTAAACCACCACCTAAGTTACCATCTTCGTATCCTACATATCCTGGAGGTGCTCCAATAAGTCTAGCCACTGTGTGCTTCTCTTGGTACTCTCCCATATCAAATCTTAACAATTTCATATGTAAGTTTTCACTTAATAGTTTAGCCAACTCTGTTTTACCAGTACCTGTTGGTCCTACTAGTAAGTAACTTCCGACTGGCTTACTGTGTGATTTTAATCCTGCTCTTGTTACAATTACTCTATCCATAATTGTGTCAACTGCTTTGTCTTGTCCGTATAGTTCGTGTTTAATTTTGCTTTGAATGTCGTCTAAATCTTCTTCTTCTTTGACTCCACTACTAGAACTACCTAATTGGTCTACAGGTATCTTAACTGCTTTACTTAATTCTTCAAGTATTTGTTGCTTTGTAATTTTAAAGTTACTTCTGTTTAATAACCGTTGTTTAGCACAAGCACTATCTATTAAGTCAATTGCTTTATCAGGTAAACGTTTATCAGTTTGGAACCTTACACTTAAATCAACTGCGGCATTAATTGCATCTACTGTAATTTTTGCAGTATGATACTCTTCAAAGTATTTCTTTAATCCTTTAAGGATATCTTTAGCAACACCTGGAGTTGGTTCATCTACTGTTAGTCTGTAGAACCTTCTCATTAATGCTCTGTCTTTTTCAAAACTTGTGTTGTATTCTTCCCAGGTTGTACTTGCAATAACTCTTAGTCCTCTGGTAATATAAGGCTTAACCATTTGTGCAAAGTCAGGACCACTACCACTAGTAGCACCTGCACCTCTCATAGTATGTGCTTCATCGATGAATACAATACTACCTTTTTTGGCTTGTAAACTTTCAAATACGTCTTTAATTTTTTCTTCGAACTCGCCTCTGTACTTACTACCTGCAACTAATCCACCAATATCTAAACTGTAGATTGTTGCTTCTTTTAAGTACTCAGGTACTTCGCCATTAATAATTTTGTTTGCTAGTCCTTCTGCAATAGCAGTTTTACCAACACCGGGATCGCCAACTAGTAGTACGTTACTTTTGTTTCTTTTACCTAGTATTTGACACAGTTCATCAATTTCAAACTGTCTACCGATAACAGGATCAATTTCGCCATTTTTTGCTAACTTGTTTAAGTCTACACAGAACTCATCTAATGTACGTTCTGCTTCTTCCTTATCTAATGCATCCATATGTGGATTGTCATGTACATAAGTTTCATTAAAGAAATCAACTAATGCTTGTTTGCCAATACCAAACTTTTTGAACAAGAATACTGAATAACCTTTGTCCTCTTGACAGATACTTAAAAAGATATCTATCGTTTGCATATGCTCTCTGCCACCAAATAGCACTTGTGTATATGCTCTGTTGAATACACGTTCTAATGCATGAGTTCTTAGAAGTTTAATCTCTTTACCTTCTGCTGTCTTTTTACCAAAGTTGTTTTCTGTAAGATACTTTACAAATGCATCATTAAGTCCTTGCCAATCTGAGCCATACTCTTCGATCATAATCCTAAAGTTTTTATAGTTGATTAACGCAAGTGATAAGTGTTCAGTTGTAACATATGTGTGTCCGTATTTTGCCGCGAACTCACTAGCCTTTTCGACTATCATTTCTATTTCTGGGTTAGGTCTTAACATATAATAACTCTTCCGGTATATTTGTATTGTTAACTCTTTGTTGGAACGTAATGCCTTTTAAGTGATCGTATTCATGTAAACACACTCTAGCATTTATCCCATCTAATATTTTCTTACTTTTGTTTCCTTTATGGTCTTGCCATTCTAGTTTAATCCATTCAGGTCTTTCTACTATAATGCTTTCGCCTGCAAAACTTAAACAGCCTTCGTCAAACTTACTTAATTCATCTCCCCATTCTAGTAACACAGGGTTGTAATAAGCATTATATTTTCCGTCTACAAATGATACAAACAAACTAGTATCTATTCCTACTTGATTTGCGGCTAGTCCAATACCATTTGATTCTCTCATAAATCCAAACATAATAACAGATAAACGTTCGTTTTCTATTTTCTGTGCAAAGGTATCAAACACCACAGGTTGTGTAGTAATATTTAACAGTTCTTTTGTTAGTCTCATAATTGTCCATTCATTATACTTAATATAACTTGTTTTTGCTGATCTGTCAAGTCCTTAGGTACATTAATATGAAGAATAATGTAGTGATGTCCTTGGTTTATGCCCTGATGTGCTAATTTTACACGACTTTCGGGTTGTGAACCGGGTTGAATCTTGTATTTTATCTTACGTTCGTTAACAGTTGTAAGTTCTTTCTCTGTGCCTATTAATGCTTCCCATACACTTATTTCTTGCATACTGTATATGTCGTTACCTTGTCGTTCAAAACGATGATGTGGTAACTCTTTGATATTTAATAATAGGTCACCTGGTACTGCACCTGGATTACCTTCACCTGCATATCTAATTCGTTGTCCTCTTGGTACACCTGGCGGTATATCAACTTGTATAATCTTTTCTTTGCCTGCAACTGTAACTGATATAGTTTTCTTTATACCACTAGCAATTTCCTCTAGTGTCATTGGCATTGTTAAATTAACATCTTGTCCACGGCGTCCTGCTTGTCCAGGACGTTGAAATCCTTTACCAAACATATGTGCAAACATATCTGAAATATCAGGTGCATCTTCGCCAGCGGCCCAACCCTGTTGCCAACCTTGTGGTGCAGGATTATCGTACTGTTGTCTTTTGGCAGGATCTTTAAGTGTAGAGTAGGCTTCGTTAATTGCCTTAAACTGTTCTGCATCACCACCTTTGTCCGGGTGATGAGTCATACTTAACTTTTTGTATGCCTTCTTTAACTCTGACTGTGTGGCGTTTGCGTTAACGCCTAAGGTTGTATAATAGTTACTCATGAATATATTATACTACATCTAGAGTAAAGATGCAAGTCTTTATTTAACTTTTGTTTTTGGAAGTTCCAGTGTATAAACCAAACCAAGCCGCGCCAGCACCAACTACGATTGAAACAAGACCTGATTGTTCCATACTCGGTGCATCTAAATCCATGTACCATAATACTACTTTGTATAGTAATACTATGTATACAGTCAAAAATGCTCTTGGGAATATTCTCCAACTGTCTACTGCTTTTGCTAAAAATATTAACCATTGAAAAGGGTTCTTGCTACTGTCTACTGTTTTGGTATCAACTTCAAGTTCGATGTTGATCTTTTTTGTTTGTGAATCCATAGATACGATCTCCTAGTGTGTTTTCTTAACTACACTGATATTTATCGTAGATGGCTATTTTTTAAGGTTTCTTTCGCTATACCAACCTACTAAACTATAACGTGGTTTAGGTGCTACAAAACTAACTGGACTAACAAAATGCTTGTTAAACGACGTCTTTGACACATCTAAGAGCACTAATCTGTTGCCTGCGGGTGCTATTGTAGTGTGTACTTTGTTATGTTCATCTGTTAAACATAGTTGTCCACCCCATTCTGCTCTCCATTCTTCATTAAAGTAAAACAAAAAAGCAACTTTTCTAGTAGGATCATAATGTGGGGTGATCCAGTTATCGTAACTATAGTAACTAAATGTGGGGAATGTAGTAAACAAGTTATCAAACTGTGTAACATTTTCTACCCATTCTTTAAACGTGCTGTCACCTTTAGTATTTCCAACATTGGATGCAAACTCATCTGTATTTTGACATTCGAAATAACCATCTCTTCGAATCATTGCTACTCTGTGAAAATAGGAAAACTTATCATTATTAGGATTGCCATGAAGGATTTTCTGCTTTAGCAGTTCTCCTTCTGCAGGTTTTGTGGAAGGTACAGTTTCATACCAATCACCAACTCCGCCTCTGTAGTCGTATTCGAGTGTAGGTACCGATGCGTAAACTGATGTAATGAATTCGTGTGTTAGGATGTTGTCTACGGCTAACCAGCCCTTGTTAGCGAAATGGTCTTTGTATTCTTGTTGTACCCCCGGATCATATATTCCAGGGTTAAACATTTATCTTCTTTTCTTTTCTAAACTTGTTAGTCTTTCTTCAATTTTATCTAGTCTAGTAGGCTGTTGTTGAAACCAAGTCCAACCCCAACGGTTTACTAGAAAATCTACTGCACTATCGAACTTACTATATAACCAAAGTCCTATTCGTGTACTTTTGAAGTATGTTGAAAATGCTAAACCAACTATTGAACCTGCGATTGCAGTCCATATCCATAAGCGGTTTCCAAACATATCGCCAATCATTGTTGTAATATAATCCATGTTGTATCCTTTATTTGTTAATATTATTTATTAAAATGGACAAGACAGGATTGCTTTAGGATTAACACTAATAGTTGCATCACCTATTTCTGCAACATCTCCTTTTTTCGATGTTGTAGTTTCCGTACCATCTTCTGATGTTTCAACTTTAATCTCAGGAGTAGGGTCTAGTTTGCATTTTTTGTAGTTTACTGTACAACTGCTCATTAACATGGCTAATGCTATACACCACATAAGTCTCATTACTTCGATCGAACTGAATCTATAAAACTATATACTCTACCAAATTGTTTATCAATACTGAATAAATCTTGTTGAATCATAGATACTAAAAGTTGTAATTCTATTAATGTAACTAATGTCCATGTTGCCAATCCCATTAGGATTGTACCTAGTAAGCCTATTAACATTGTATTAGTTTTTCTACTCATTATTCCTTTTTGTTAGATTCTTCAGACTCGTAATACTTTTTATACTGTTTTATGATTGCGTCTTGTTTAATCATATAGGCTCTAATTTGTGCAAAGTTTTTAGACAGTGCTTCGTAGCCTTCGTCAGTTAATCCGAATATAACTTGATCTGTATTCTCTTTTTCTAGTTTAGCAAATACTTCCTCTGCATTTTCACTATTAATGATTATCCAACTTATATCATCTAATTGTGCTTGAGCAGGTGCTTCTAGATTAAGAGGTTGTCGCTTCTCTTCTACCTTAAATATTTCCAACTGTTTAACTGCTGATGAGCAACTAGTAAGGAACGTAATTAGGATTAGCGAGACTAGGACATTCACTATTGATTTGTGACTTCTTAGTAGCATTGATCTCTTTCTCCGTTAAGGCACTACCCATTGCTATTTCAAAACAACGTTTGCTATTAGCAGTTCCTCGATTGATTATTTTCTCTATTACTTTTGATTTCTTAACAGCAAGGTCGCCTAAATCTCTTGCTTCACCTTTGCCGTTAATTTTATTAAATTTTTGATCCAATGCAGTTAGTTCTGAATTTAGTACTTGTACCATACTTCTTAACTGTTCATTGGCTTTATTAATGGAATTAAAATCTGCTTTCATTTGTCCAATGACTGCTTGTTGACTGTTTACACTGTCTTCCAATTTCACATTGTTGGCTTCACTTACTGCCAAGTCTGCTTTAAGTCCTTTGACATACAAAAACCCGCCACCTGCTCCTGCAAGTACGAGTAAGAGTAGTCCGATTTTTAATCCACTAAACATAAATTTATACTAGGCTTTTAGCCAAGTCCGTTGTTTCGTTTACACGTCTTGTCCAACCTCTTCCAAATGTTGCAAAGGTACTTAACTTTTCGTAGTAACTTTGACGTGCTTCTTGGAAGTTGATAATTGTGTCTATTAGTCCGTGCTTGTCTACATACTCGTCAACACATTTAAGTGTGTTAGGACCAATGCCACCATCGGCTACTGTTCCAATCATAGTTTGTAGATATTTTGCACTACGTCCAGGACCTGCATTAACACCAAAGTCGAATACACATAAGTCTAATCCACTTGGTAAGTCATCACCTTTAACTTTGTCCCAGTAATTCTTTTTATAAATTGGAGCAACATCTTCGACTAATAAGTCTTTCATGTCTTTGCTTCCGCCCCATTCTACATAAACTCTTTTAGTAACACCCAAGTTAGTTTCCCCGCCTGGATCTTTAGGATGGTTTACATATCCACCTTCATGATGAAGTATAGTTTCTAAACATTTTTGATAATTGGTTTGCATCTGGTTTTGCCTCTATTTTATTGTTTGGCAATACTCTGTATGAATGAGATATCTTTATCTTCAGGCGCTTTTGCGTATCGCTTACTTGGATCCAGTCCTGCCTGCATCATCATATTATCGAGTTCTTGCTCTTGCATTAATCTGTCCCTATATGCTTTTGGACTTTTAGGGATAATTTTTAAATTCTCTTCAGTAACTTCTAAAGGGTAATCGTTTTTGTAGTATGAAAACGTCCAATCCATTTTAGTTGTTAAATGATCTAAGTCGCTTAACAATTCTAATAATCTATCTGTTACCGTAGTTCTACGATTGAATTCAACAAATACTGTAACTTTACCTTTTTCATCTGTTGCAGGACTTTCATTGGCATCTAGTACCCATTCGTATCCTGACTCAATAAAGTCTACTAAATCTTTTGCCGCTTCTTTGTGCATGGCTTTTAAACCGACCACAACGATTTGATCGTCGTCGCCCATCTTACTTTTGTATCTGTCAATAGAGATATTAGGATCTATTAAGTCGTACAAGTCGCCTTTGCGAAGACCTTCGTTTAGTTGTTTATTCTGCTTCGGTGTTGTCATCAGTTGTTCCATCAAAGTCTAAATCTTGTTGATATGCAGTGTTGATATCATCTAGATCAATTTTCTCACCTTCTAGTTCCATAGTACCACGATAAATGTCAGACATGATTGTTTTTGGCATTCTAATTTCAACTAACCAAATAGGATCAGATTTCATTTTAGGATACCTGCCGCCTGGGGCCATATCTTCTGGTGCTTTAATAGTGACTGGACTTTCTAGAATATCTTTTTTGTAACGTACTTTAATATTATAGTCTAGGAGTCTTTTTGCTCCTTGGGGCTCAGGCATCATCTTATGAGGCCACATGAATGTACAAGTTACCCAGTGTTTATCAACCTTAGGACCCTCTACTAATTCGCCCTTCAACCAGTTTTCGTAGGCATATAAATGAACACTGTCTAAGACACGTTCAAAGTCTACTAATGTTGTCATAAAACTCTCTGCTTGATAGAGCTTATTGACGTTTGTTACAATATTGTTTGATTTCATGTGTTACTTACCGTCTTTTCGTTACTCAAAGTATTTATCCTTTTCATTGGGCCTTATGTATTATTGGTTATTGTTGGATCTACAGTGTTAAATATTATTAAGTATACAACATAATTTGTATACCCTAACAGAAACTCAGGAGGTTCAAATTGGGCAAACGTAGACGCAATAAAGAAGAATATATGTATATCTCACAAGATACCAACGATCAAAACCAACGACATAAGAAAAATGTTACTATTATTCCTAGAAGTAGAACGCAAGAATCTTATGTAGATGCTTTACTCACGTCAAACAAGAGTATTGTATTTGCATCAGGTCCAGCAGGCACAGGTAAAACTATGATTGCTATGCTTTCGGCTATTAAACATTATAAACAAGGTACAATAGATAAGATTATTATGACACGTCCGGCGGTCGGTGTTGACGACGAGAGACATGGATTTTTGCCAGGCGATCTCAATCAAAAAATGGAACCGTGGACTCGTCCATTGTTCGATGTTTTACATGAATATTACTCCCCTAAAGAAACAGCCAAGATGCTAGAAGAACAAATCATCGAAATATCACCCCTAGCATTCATGCGTGGTCGCACATTTAAAAATGCATATATCGTCGCTGACGAAATGCAAAATGCAACGCCAAATCAGATGAAGATGCTATTGACCCGTATAGGCGAAGGAAGTAAAATTGTAGTAACCGGAGATGTTAAGCAAGCCGATCGAAAGAACAAGGATAACGGACTTTTAAACTTTATGCAACTTGTACAAACGAGAGATTCAAATCATATCGAATGTGTACAGTTTTCGCATAGTGACATAGAACGTCATCCAGCAGTTGCCGAAGTGTTAGAAATATATGGTGATGATGATTAAAAAATAACTTATTAATTAAGGTGCAGTGTTCCGGACACTGCAACCTTATTAGGCTGTAACTGTGTTATAAATCTGTTCCCAATCTTTAACGATAGGGTAATTGTAGTCACCGTTCATATTATGACCATGCTCTACAAGTAATGGTTTAAGTCCTGCTTTGGCGCCTGCTTCGGCGTTCTCAGGTTTGTCTTCAATCCACCACATCTTAGAATTCTTGTAAACAGACAATGCTTCGTCTTTGTCGTCTCCAGTTCCTAAACAAACTAATTTAGTAAATACTCCTTTACCAAATAACTTGTCTAAGTTCTTTTGCCTTAAACGTTGTGCATACTTGTCATTACTTAAAGAAGTAATACAATGGAATTCCCATCCTTCGTCTGCTAGTTTAGTAACGTACTGTACTGCATCACGTAGAGCAGGCAAAAACCCAATAGTTGCACTTTCATTAAATTGCTTAATTAGTGTCTTAACCTGAGTCTTTGGAATACCGTATCGTTCAGCCATATCGTATTTGAACTGATATCCTTTAGTAGTTTTAAATCCGTGATTTTCCATCCAACAATTGAATGCAAACTCCCAATTAAGAAGCACACCATCCGCATCTGTTAATATAATTTTTTTCAACTTCATTCTTTCCTTATTAATTTAACTTACTATACAAGTATAACACATTACGCCGACTTGTCAACCTTTTTCTTTGGTCGTCCTTTCCAACGATTTATCTTTGTTATATCCTCTGTACGTTCGCCTGCAGGGCATTGCGTAATCTTATTGCCCTTTGCTAACCATAGTTTTACTTGTTCGTTATAATTAACTATTTCTTCTTCAGTCATTGCCATATATGTATTCCTTTCAATGAGTGTATAAAAAATGAACCTCCCAGAGACGGTACCACTCTGAGAGGCTCGGCGTAAGTTAAGAAGGAGATCGTACCGTAAACTTTATGAATCTAATTTAATAGTGTTAGCAGATGCAATGATCTCATATCGTCCTTTAACACCAATTTGTGCATCTAAGATAGTTTTCACTTTCTCTAGCATTGCACACGCCAGCATAAGGGCATCTTCGTGATTTGTTAGACTCATTATTGTTTCATCAATAGGCTCGCAAAGTTCCATCATGCGTTCTTGTACATTATCTGTCATTTGCTTTCCTCTACTAATTTAACATAATTTAATTGAGTTTCGTTAATACCTTGATACCAACGACTACTCATTTGCTTTTTAACCTTTGCAGTGATATTAACAGTTTTACCTACTGCATCTAAAAAGTCTTTTTGGCTCCAAAACGTAACTAGTTCATCATTGTCTGTTATTGCAACATAAATGAAACTACTGTAGTTAGAACTATAAACACCTGTTTGTAGTTCAATGTTTAGGTTAACCTTATGACCAGGCTTAGAAATATATTCGCTGTCTTCACAACGTTGTGTAATTCTAAGTTCTAAATTCTCTTTCTTAACATTACGGATATAAGTTTGTGGCATATATGCAACTAAACCAAAATCAAAATGTTGAAGTTCTCCTTTTTCAAAGGTCATATAGATACTACTGTCAAAGCCGTTGATTTCTCCGGAAAGAACTCCCATTGCAAGAGATTCTAACCATTCAACTGCTTCAGATGTATTCTTTTCGTCTGCTTCGGTAATACGAAGTTTCTTTTCGTTCTTCTTTAAATGATTAATTACACCAAGTTCCATACCTTGCTCATTGCCAGTTAGGAATCGCATAATTTGTTTGTTTGCAACTGAATACTTTATAGTATCGTTTGCAGTCATAGATGATGTAGTGTGCTTATTATAAGACTTATTAAAACGTTGAGCCACAAATGCTAGTGTTAATACTTTGGTAAATGTAAAAGTTTCTTTTTTCATTTTGTATTCTCTCTATTTTTTAACTACGTTTATAATACAACAAATTAAAGGCTTTGTCAACCTTTTAATTATAACTATATTTCTTAATTTTAGCAATATCGGTTTGTGTTAATCCGTGGTTGGTAATTAATTTCTGTTCAGCAGACTTATCGCCTAATAACATTTTCTTAATTAAAAGTTTTATCATATTCTAACTTCCTGTAACTAGTTGTAGTGTTCCATCTTCTTGCATTACAAGATCTTCGACAAAGTAGTGCCAATCATTTAATGCTAACTTGGCTTGTTGAAAGCAGTTTTCAGCGGCTTTCCAAAGTTCACCTACTGTACCATCTTTAGTAACGGCAGTGAATGTTTGATAGGTAGTAGTTTGAAAATCATCAGACATATCTTTGATTACTTTGTATGTAACAATAAAAGGCTTATCGATAAATATTTTTTGATCCAATTGAAGAATACCACTATCTAAACTCCAAACGGTATCATAGTTTAATGAAGTTTTAAGATCATCATAATGTTCATGTTCTAGTTCAAATTGCGAAACATCTTCGAATTTTAAGGATTCGATATCACCAAATTCATCATTAAACTTGTATTCTGGTGTTTTTTTAACTGTATCTGTAAACATTAGTATCTCCTGTTGTTTAACTTATACTTTATAATAGCACATCTACAGTACTTGTCAACCTTTTATTTGCTATTATATGGAATAAATTTACGATAACTTTTGGACCATTGTTTCATAGGCTTTGAGAAGATAATCTCTTTAGTAGTGCCTTGTTTGATATAACCTACACACCAATTTACATCGTTGATGATATATGTATGATTCTGAACAGGTGAATCCCAAACTGTAACTTCTGTTAAGTACTTCATATTAGTTCCCGTAAATTACATAAGTCTTGTTCTTCGTCAAGTTCCACTTCTCTAATACAGGAAGACCAAACTCATCTTCGTCTACGCAAACATATGCAACTGTCTTCTTTACAATAGCATAACGATAACCTGAGTCGCCGCCAATCTGTCCACTGCCTACCCATACTTTGTGTGGATAGTCTTCGCATAATGCCATACTATCATCATTAAGTGAGTATTCGAAATAGTTACCGTGATCCTTTTCAGTAAAACATCCTATTGGATCTTTAGTGTAAGTGTAGTATCCCATGAGCAACTCCGTTGTTTAACTTATACTACAAGTATAACACAACTAGCCATGTTGTCAACCGGTTTATAACTGATTGCCAATCTTTTCTTTAGTATATTCAGAGGCAGACGTAATGTCTTTACCAACTCCTGCAACTGTTGAACAAGCACCTAACGTTAGGCAAACTAATAGTAATGTAAAGTATTTCATTTTACTTCTCCTTGATATAGTGATGGGGGTGAGCCTTTGGGCTCTGTTTAAAGATACTGTTCATATGTTTTTCTGCTTCTTGAACAGTATCAAATTCTGCGATGACGACCTCGTCTTCGACTTTGGGTGTGTAGATAACTTGCCACATTTTTATTCTACCGGTGAAGATTGAATAAATGCTTTTTCAAGTTTCTCTTTTTGCAAGTCTCGTAGACGTTGCAATTTTTTAGCATTCTTAGGTGCTTGGACTTCCTTTTGAGCATAGTTTATTAACTGCTCTTCCTCTGGAGTAATGTCCTTTGCTTTCATACCAAACAGTTCACCAAAGTTACTTAAACGGTATCCCAGGTCAGACAGTGTATTAGCACGAACATCATCTTTTTCAATAAAGGATAAGTCCATTACATCTCTGCCAAATGCTCTTACTTCCATTTCGTTGGAGGTTAAGTCGTAGATTGATTTAATCGGATTCATAGATTTCTCTCTTTCGGTTGTGATTGATTGTTATTATTGTTTGATTTCGGCGTAGTCTTCGTTCTTTGTCCAAGGTTGCTTAGACAACTTGTTCTCTTGAGCCCAACGAACAAAGAGACCAATCTCTTTACCATGTGCTTCAATTTCCCAAGGATAGTCGTAGTAGTTTGATTCTTTTTCTTCAAACATTTTACCACACCATCGAATTTTATCTGAGGTAGCAAGGTCAACCATTTCGCCTTTAGCAAATTGTTTAACGTGTACCATTTCGTGTGCAATAGTTTCCAACATTCTACGCATTCGTAGTTTGCTGTCTGCTCTAATAGAGAATTCACGTGGTCTCCAGTTGTTGTCTTCCCAACAAGAATCACCATACACTTCCTCCTTTTTCATTAAGTTCGGAACAAGTTGAATTTCTATTTCTATGTTTTTTTGGAGTCGCTTGGACATTAACAAGTCTGCACAGAATTTTGCTATAGACTCGGTGTAAGTTCTCTGGGTTTTGAACCCGCCTGTTACTGTTACTTTCATGTCTGTTCTCTATTGTATTTAACATCATTTAACTAATATAACATATATGCTTAATCTGTCAACCTTTAAAAATCCTTCTAAATCAACGATTGTTAAAAATAGTAAGGAATCTTTTTTTAAGATTAATAATTAAACTACCATATTATCCTTTCTTTTGCCTAGGAAGTCACCTTCCAAATACGTTTTAGCCATATGGCATAATACACACAATGTATTAATATTATCCTGTGTATCTGCTCCACCATGACTTTTTAAGTGGATATGGTCACCATGCATTACGCCTCGCATGGCTCGATTTTGTATAAATGGGTCTTCATGGTTAAATCGTAGTGTATCTTCACGTGGATCATAACCGCAGGTTGTACATTCCCACCCTCTATAAAATGTATGTGGTCTTTCTGGCTTACCCATTCCACCATAAGCATTACATTCTAATTGATGTTCTCTGCATAGTACTTGACTACCAGGTCCTTCGAACATACTTAATTTGTTATCACAATCCTCTAACATACAACACTTGTTCTTAAGTTGTTGTTCAGTTAGTACTGACGACGATTTAAACTTGTCTTTAGCAGGATCTCTTAACATTACCACAAGTCCTTTCCATCAACTGCAAACAAGTGTTTGTACTTTGGAGTTTTAAGTGTAGTACTTTTTTTCATTTGAGCAATAAGAAACGGAATACCAAAACGAGGTTCTGTAGTAAAACCTTTTAAACCATTTTCTGCGTATTCATCTGCGTTTGCTTGTGCATACCATGTTTCATATGATAGTTTTACTTTACTCCAGAATGAACCTGTTTCACTCCAATTTGCTTCAAAGTACTCTTTACAGAACAATGCAAAGTTTAATAGGTATTTGTCATCTACTTTAATACCATCTTTAAAACAAGCATCAAAGAATTCATATAGTACCCTTGCTTCTTTGGCTTGTACAGGACGTTCTTCATTAATATATGTCCAATACTTTGCAAACATACGAGTAACATCAACGTCTTTACGTTTTGCTAAATTCTTTGTCATAATAGTATCTGCCAACAAAGTGAATGCACCTGCTTTGCGTTCGTCTCCAAACTTATCATGTGTAACAAACAATCCTGCTTCTTTAAGTATATCGTTAATTTTAGCAGTGTCCTGCCAAATTTCATCATCACTTAAATCAACTTTAACACCGTATACCATTTGCTTGTAAGTATCGATAAAGTCTAGTTTCTCTTTTGCATCACCGTTAAGTAAAATAAAGTTACGTCTAATTTCCAACCTGTGTTTGATAGGATAAATGTTAACTGGGACCATTGCTTGTGCTTGTCTCTCACCAAATACTTTTGTAAGTATAATGTAAAGTGCTATAGCAGTGTGTTGCCCGTCCCATGCAATATAGTTGTCTCCTTCTTTGTAAACTTGTATAGGCATTACCATCGTTTGGCTAAAGTGATTTAGTATGCTTAAAACGTGACGCATATTAACAGGACGTTGCATTGTTGAGTCAATTAGTATTTTATTAAAATCTACAGGAATGGCTTCTACTAGACTTATGTCTGCAAAATCTTTCCATTTGTCCTTATTACGTCTTTTGAATTCTTCTACAACTGCTTCGAGTTGTGCTTGGAATTTAGGTGCTAGTAAGAATGCTTCGTCTATACGTTGTTGTAACGATACGAAGTGACTTTCTGTATGTTCATATTGTGCATTTACAATATCTGCGTGTGCAGTAAATGGTGTACTCATTATATTTTCCTCTGTTATCGGCATATCCAGCCTAAGGTTTATTAACTTATAATACTATAATAGCATCTTTACTCAAAGTGTCAATCGAAAAAATTACCTAATACCCAAACATACTTTGTATCAGATACTTGATCCCATCTTCCGTCTTTCCAATTTGGCCACAATATAGACCTATTAGCATCTTCCATTACATCAAGCCCATTTTCTGCTTTTGCAGTAAACGTTTTGCCCATTGCTTCAAATATAAATGTTTTCATAATGTAATCCTTTTATTTAAGTTATACTATATAATAACACATCTAGCCATATTGTCAACCTAAAAAGACAGGGTTTTTTGCTGTTTTTAGGTAAATACACTGAAGGGCATTCATAACGAGGAAAACCGATGGAATTGAAAAAAGTATTTACATGGCTCCCTATTGCCCTTGCATTAATAGGTTCTCTTTACACAGGTATAAATGTTGTATCCACATTAAACAACACTATTGCCGCACATACTATACTTCTAAGTGAACATACTCAAAAGATTGCATCTGTTGACGAGAAGTACGGTATAGAGATAAAAAATCTAACACAAAAATACAACGAAGCACGTGAAGAACTTGTTATACAAATGACAGATGCATTCTCACGAATTACTGAAATTAGAGTTAAAACAGAAGCCCTTAGAGATGGATCATACAAAATGGCTAGTCAGGCAGAGCTAAGAGCATTAGAAGATAGTTATTACAAATTAAGTGATTCACTTAATCAACTCACGTATGATATTAAAGATTTAAAACGTGAACTGACAGGTGGTTACTAATGGAGGGTGCAAGGATGGACTTACGATTTACATTTTTACTACTGGCGGCTTTGGCTTTATTTGCATTTTTTGTTAGCCCTGCTCATGCAAGAAACGATTACTTAAACTCTGATCAACATTGTAGTGGTGCTAGATTAGAACCTTACATAGAATATTCTAAGACAGACAATAATGGTACAGGTACATCTAATAGTGGATACGACGATAACAGAGGCACTATTGGATTAAGATTAAGCATACCTTTACAAAGTACTTGTACAAAACGATACAGAGGTATTGTAACAGAAAATGCCGCAATAAGACAGCAATTAGAATTGTTGAAAATGTGTGGTAGATACAAAGGACTTGAACTAGGACCCGACTTTAAAGAACTTAAACACAAGTGTAGTCAAGTATGGAAATCAGACGAGTTAAGAAAAAAACAAGATATTGCTGATGAAGAAGTTAAAGATAAAAGAATTAAAGAACTAGAACGCAAGTTAAAAGCAAACGAAGATAAGAAACGCAAAACACAAGATTAATAACTCATAAAAAAACCCAGTACACTTAATTGTATACTGGGTTTCTTTTTGGCTGTATTATAGTTAGAAACTAATTGTAAGTCCTACTGCTAATTCCTTGTCTTCAAGGTCAAAGCTCTTAGAACGGTCTTCAACAATAGATGCCTTTACTGACATAGTATCAGTCATTGCAAATGAGGCACCATATTCTAAATAAGAGTCATTACGATCAAAGTCTAATGCATCATTAGAGTCTGCTTTCCAATCAAAGCCTGCTTCTGCGAATGGAGAAATTCTACCAAACGTTTTTGTTACACCTACATAAGGTGAAGCAGTGATTGTTTCTTGTGTTAAACTATCACCCCATTTGTAAGCCAAGCCTGCACCGACATATGTATCTAACAACGGAGCAATATCAACGCCACCACCGATTGGGAAGTTTAATTGCTTACTTGCTTTTAATTGCCAGTCTGTTACACTACCGTTTTGGAAGTATGTTACACTAGCATCTACAGGGCCAACTGTTGTACCAAAGGCAAATTGATTAGCACCTGTCTCAGGAGTCTTTACTGAGATTGAATAGTCTTCTGAAACTGCTGTAAGTTTCATAGTACCATTATCGTAGTTTTCAGCAAATGCTGATGTTGCCATCAGTGTTAGTGCCGTTACTACTGTCATCATTTTTTTCATATTGTTTCCTTTAATTATGAATAATTGCAACTCTTATGTAGAGTCACAGTAACATCACAAGTACAGACACCCTTCGGTGCCTGTAATTGTAAATTCTATATAGGTTGTCTTAGATTAAATCTGAGATAACTCAACCAATGTTGCTGAAAGATTGATCTCGGGGTCACTTACTAAACTGTGATTAACTAGTCCAGTTCGTATAGTTAAGATTGCCTTGTCTTGTCCTTCTTCGGTGTCACTCCAAAGTTCTAAGTTGTCATACATCCAACGGAATAAGTCTTCCATTTCGTCTGCTCTTACTTGGCTTGTTAATAGTTTCCTTGCTTCGCGGATCTTACCCGCTTTAAACATATCTACCATTGCAAGTTTATAATCAGCAGTAGTATTCTCACTTTGTTTTGGGCTTTGTAGCTCACCATCGACAGTATTCATCTGACATAAGTTTAAACTCTTACGCAAGTCTGGATATGTCGCCTTAACGTAACTATCTAGTACATCTAACTCAAACTTTACGTTCTCGTCAATCATAACCTTTGCCAAACGTGCAGTAAATTCAGTTGAATCAATCTTATCTATATGAAAGCCTTGACACCTTGAATGTAATGCAGGTATAACTCTATTAGGATAGTTACACGTTAAAATAAATCTAGCAGTACTGGCATATGTTTCCATAACACCACGTAATGCCGCTTGACCATTTGGACTAATATAGTCCGCCTCGTCTAGTAGTACAACCTTAAACTCTCCAAAAGGCATTGTTTGTACAAAGCCAGTTATTTTGTCACGGATTGTGTCTACTGAGTTTTCCCTACTAGCATTAATTTCTAAAACATCATACTCGTCGATGTTTAGTGCCTTAATAAGGATTTTTGCTAAAGTAGTTTTGCCGACACCAGGTGCACCACTAAAAAGTAAGTGCGGTATGGCGCCAGACAAAACCCAAGATTCAACTTGTTTCTTTTGTGCTTCGTCACGAAACACATAATTCCCTACAGTCGAGGGTCTATATTTTTCTGTCCATAATTCTTTCATTTCACGCCTGTCTCATTTAAGTAGTTGAATTACAGTATATGCTATATTTGTGATGAAGTCAAGAACTATTTAAAAATCTTTATTATATAGTTACTTTTTCGATTTTAGTTACTGTAAACGCTTTGTCGGTAGTATTTGGGAAGAAAGCCTGAAATTGAGCTTCATCTTCAAATATGATTGTTCTACGAACACCAGTATTACCTTGCATTTCAAAGTTAATTGAAGTACAACCTGGGTTAGTACTACCACAAGGTCCGTGTTCTGACATGAACTGTACCGTGTTGTCGTATGTGTTTGCGTTGTTAGTTACTAAGTCTGCTATATGTCTTATTGCCATGATATTATTCTCCTAAGATCCTTCTAGTATTTCTACCTCGAGGCGTATAGTTTATTGTACTAAATTGTACAGTGTTATTTATCAAAAGCCTTTAATGCATCTGAAACTTTACCAGGTCGTTTAGCAGGCATACTATCAGTATGACTTGAATGATCACTTTGATCTGTATCTGATACTAGCAGTAGTGCGTCTGGATCTACTCTACGAATTTTAAATTGCTCGCCGTTGGGTAATTCGACCATTACGCCACGTGTCCATCTACCATGTTCAACATATACCCATTGACCAGGCTTTAAGTTGTCTTTGTTTTTAGGACCTACTGCATAAATTTCAGCCCAACGTGGTCGAACGCCTTCTGATTTTCCGTCATCACTTCGTAGGATAATACCGCCTTGTGTTTTGCGTTCTTCGAAGTTCATATCTTTAACTAGTACGTTTTCATGTAATGCCCTTACGGACTCTATCTTATATACGCCTTGGTATGATGGTGCGTGATTTACTTGCATATTATATTCTTTTAATCCCTTTTTTGGATCTTGCTTTTTGTTTCGGAGTTTGCTCCATCGGAACACTCACTGATTTAGTCGAAGCAAGTGCATCTGCAATACCTTTAGTAGACGTCTTTTCAACATCTTCAGGTCTTACAAAGTTACCATCTTCGTCTTCTACCCAATCGTCTTCAGACGCTGGTTCATCTAATGGTCCTGTCGGATCATCTTCGATTATTTTGTTTGCTTCTGGTGTTGGTGCTGGTGGAATTTCTTCTTGCGGCTGTTGAGAAACAGGAGCAATATTTTCGCCCTCAATGTTAGGATCTCTAGGCATACCTGTATCTTCTGGTATAACAGATCCTTTAACGTCATAATGTTCTTTCATAACGTCATCTCTAGTTTTAAGAATTTTTCCGCCTGGGCCTAATTGGTCGCCACGTGCATTTACACGCATATTGCCAACTGCGATAATCGTTTCATTTTTTAAACCTAATGTTTCGATATCAACCATTTTGCCATTTGCAGTTCTGTATGACTTTGCCATATTTTTATCTCCAATTATATACTACTATTATTTATCTAAGGAACTCACCTACGTCTAAATCATAGTACATACTATTAACTTTGTGGACGCCTAGTTTGTATAAAACAAAACTTGATACACTGGAACCACGTCCTAATCCCATTACTGTATTGTTTTTTCTCATAGTTTCAACAAAATACTTTAAAAATCTTAATAAGTTTAGTAAATTACGTTCTTGAAACATTAGTAGTTCTGTACCAACTCTTTGTAGTTCAGCATCATTATCACACTGTACTAATAACCATTCACATATATCGAACTCTGCATATTCTTTTGGCATATTCCAAATGCTTTGATTCTCTTTATCAAAATCTTCTATAGATATCTTAGGAGGTTCAATGCTATGTAATCGCGGACCTTCACTATAAAGTTTATCCGCACTATTATTATAAGTATCCGGATCAGTTACATTGAACTTGCCAATGTCTAGTTTAGGATTCTTATATAATGCTTCAAATAACTCTAATTCGTTATGGTAAACAATACCGTATTCGTCTGTGTGCATACTTCTTTCCATGTAATACTAGTATTATACAGTATTTAGGTACTACTTGTCAAGTATATTTTGTTTATCTTTTGCTTCTTGTTTTTCGGCTTGTAATTGGGTCTGTCTGTTCCAACGCCTAGATTGTTCTTCATTTGCTTCAGCCAACATAACGTTTAACTGCAATATTGCTTGTGTATTGCCAATACTCATAAAGAACTTCATACGACTGTGCAGTTGACTCACACGTTCAACTAAATCGTCTTCTTTTAATTTAGATAGGTCATCACCTCTAGGATCAAACATTTCGTAGTTTTCCTATTCTTTTTTCGTGTCTACCGCCTTCAAATTTTGTTGTAAAGAATGCTTTAATCATGTCTTTAACATCTGTAATTTTAACAAAATCTGAACCTAAACACAATACATTTATATCATTGTGCTCACGAGCCATTTGGACTTCTCTAATATTTCTACAGTTAGCCGCTCTAATGTGCGGATATCTGTTTGCGGCAATAGTTACACCAAATCCTGAACCACAAATTATGATTCCATGGGATTGGTATTCTAAGTTATTTGCAACTTCATGTACTATATCGGGATAATCTACAGACTTGTCATCATATGCTCCAACATCTGCTAATACACTAATGTTGAATAATGTAACTTCTTCTTCTTTGTTTGGTGCTACATATTGATATATGAAGTTTTTAAGTTTTACACCTCTGTGGTCACTTCCCATTGATAAACTAACATCTTGCATAATAGTATTTACTCCTTTTAAAAGTAACGTTGTATTCCACCTTCTCTGACTGTATCTAGTGTTAAGCAGTGTAAACCGCCGTCCCAGAAGTTTCTGTGTCTAAAACGACAGTAGATTGGTTCTATATTGTGTTGTTTTAACTTGTCATGTACTTGTTTTTGATAATTCATTGATAATATAGTGTTTTGATTAACACTTAACATATTAACTTCAAATTGTGTTTCTTCTGAATATCCAGTCCAAGTACTTAACCATTGTTCAATAAAACTTGTATATCCTGGATTATCTTTAGCATCGGGCGTCCACCATTTTCCATCAGTTATGTGCTTTTGTTGTTGCCAACTGCCATACTCTGAATCCATAGTTTTCTCTTTACCTGTACCAATTTGTAAAACTTCCCAACCCGGTAATGTTTCTTTAAAATCATCTTTGTTTAAATACGAAGCGGCAATAACAAGACCAGGCTTTGGTAAATTAAACGTTGCATCACTATGTCCGCCATTGGCAGTATTAGTACGTTTAAACTCTGGATACAATTCCACCATAGCGTCATCTAAATTTTCAACATCTTTTGTGTCGATAATTAAAGTGTCGCCTACTCGTGTTACTGTTGGTGCCCAGAACCCCCAAGTATAACTCATTGCTTTAATGTATTCAGGATCATTAGTAAATGTACCTTCTGGTATACTTGGATCAAACCATTCTGCTTTATATGTTGTATCGTATTCAACATAAGACTTTCTAGGTATTAATGGTCCTCTAAATTTTCTTTTCTTTGGATCAACTGTTAATCTCAAATCTAAGCAATCTGGATTAATAAAGTTTTGCCCACTTGTTGTCATAAACTTATGAAACTCTGGATACTGTTGTGTTAACAATATCTTTTTACCCATTGTTATAAGATAATCTCTAGGCATTAATGCAGGTTTAGGAATTCCGTTAAATGCAGACTTCGTATCTTCGTAGTATTCCATAATATTGTCATACCCAACACCATGTGTGCTAGTGTCTGCCAATGTTGCGGCTTGTGTTAAATTAGGGTGTAAACGAACAACGTCAACTCCAAGGTCTTCTAACGTCTTTTGGATATTGTCTAAATCTTCATGTGTTTCGTATAATAGTTTTTGCAGTAAATCTCTTAACTTGTGATCTTTAATGTCTTCAAAAAACTCTGGCTTATACACGTTACCAAGTACTACTTGTTTTAATGGATCCCATCCATTGTATGCATTTGCTTCGTTAATTCTATATGTCATTTTATAAAGGTCCTAATACCTCAAATCCTTCTATTTGTTTCTTATACGAATGTGCTTCACCTAGGTACATATACTTAAAACCTAAATCTCTGTATATTGCACATTCACTTCTTAAACTCTTTAAGCCTAAAAATAGTTTAGGATTTTTATAATCCCAAGCAAACTGTAGTGCTTCTACATTTTCTTTATCTTGTCTGATAATAATACTAAATGCTACTAACTTGTCGTTATCATAATAGCCTATAACATCATTGTTAGTATAATCACTTTCGAAGATAGGCATAACACTTTTAAACTTCTTGTACCTACAGTACTTTTTGTAGATTTCGTTTAATTCTGGTATATTAACTGATTTGAGAATTTTGTAGTTGTCCATTGGACTATAATTACACTTGGATAAATCAACACGGGCATATACTGACATAGTTACTACTCCTGATTATTAAGTAGTATTTATGGTTTTTCCGTTCTCCAAGAGACCACATCATCATAGTTCTCTTTTGACCAGTTATCGTAATATCCTTGTTTATCAAGGTGTTTACTTGCATTATTTAATTTGCTTAATCTTTGTACTAGTATTAATATCGCTTTACCGAAGTTCATGTGTACTCCGTTAACAATTTCTTCATCTAACGGGTGATCTTCTAGTGCTACAACATCTTTCTTCATAGCAATTAAATTAAACTGCTTTACTAATAAAGATAATTCGCTTGGTGTGAATGTGTTTGTGTCTGCATACAATACAACAACTTCGTACTTGTCGTCCCATTCTATTAAGTCAATTAATGTAGAAGCAGTCGTAACCGCATCTACTTTAGTATACTGGATTTTATCTACTGCCATAGCCTGTTTAGCAAATGGGCAAGGCACTGTGCCTATTGTTTCGTTATGCACAGAAACAAAATTTAAAATCCATGTTTTAATTTCTTCAATCACAAATCGCCGTCTTGCCTATTCTCTGAATAGTGAACATCGAATTCACCGCCTGGATAACGTGCTTTAAGTTTGTTTACATTTTCTGCAACTACTTCATTAGGGTCAATACCCAATGCCCTGCAACTATTAATCCAATACCAAATAATATCACCAAGTTCTCGTTTAGCATGAAAGATAGTTTCATTATCCAACGGTTTACCTTGAAATATACATTTTTTAACAATTTCTGCAAACTCTCCTCCTTCGCTCGCCATTCCAATCGAGCCTGTTAATAGTAATGCCATGTTAACACCACTGTCTTTTTCTAGTTTCTCTAACTGTGAAGTTAGTCCACCAGTTTCGTTACTTTGTAAAGAAGTTACCTTCTCTACGAATTCTTGATATTTATTTAGGTCTACCTGCATTAACTACTCCGTTTTTTAGTGTGGTATTGAACAATGAAGAAACACTTTCTTCATTTGTTATTCTTCTGATTGCTTCGCCGAACAAAGCACCCGTTGATAATTGAATTGTTTTCTTACACTCGTCGGGGCAACGCCACTCGATTGAATCTGTAATTACTAAACTGTCTAAACAACTGTTTTCTACTTTTTTACAAGCGTCATGTGTTAATACACCGTGTGTTATGTATGCTCTAACAGATAATGCTCCTTGATCCATAATTACTTGTGCGGCATTACATAATGTTCCACCGCTATCAATAATGTCATCTACTAATATTGCGTGTTTGCCTTCTACATCTCCTATTAGTCCCATTACTTCGCTTTCGCCTGCTTTGGGTCTACGTTTGTCTACAATAGCAATATCACCATTAAACATTTCTGCAAATTTTCTAGCTCGTACTGTACCACCAGCATCCGGTGAAACAAATACAGTTTCAATAAATGTGTTGTCGTACATACCAAGTCTACGTTTGATATCTTTTGCAAATACAATACGACTTGTTAAGTCATCTACAGGAATATCAAAAAATCCTTGTATCTGTCCTGCGTGTAAGTCCATTGTAAGAACTCTGTCTGCACCTGATTCTGTAATTAAGTTTGCTACTAGTTTTGCCGTGATAGGAGTACGTGAAGCACTCTTACGGTCTTGTCTGGCATAGCCAAAGTAAGGAATAACTGCGGTAATACGTTTAGCACTACTACGTTTTGCGGCATCAATCATAACCATTAATTCCATAAGGTTATCATTAACTGGTGAACTTGTAGATTGGATAATAAAGACGTCTTCTCCTCTGAGATTTTCTAAAAACTCAACACTACATTCGCCGTCAGCGAATTTAGATATTTTAGAGGGAACAATGTTAGTGAAGCAATGTTCAGCAACTGCGTTAGCGAGTTCCTGATTGCTATTTCCTGCGATGATTTTCATTGAAACTCCGTTGGTATATTATATTCTAATTATAATACAAACGTAGAGTGAAGTCAAGTAAATTCTAAAAAAGAATTACCAAGATAATGCTGTTCTTGTCCAAATTGCAGTACTGCCGTCGTAGTCTGCTATACATACATATAGGTAACTGGCATCGTATGCCACCATGCCTGCAGTATGTCCTGCTACGCCAACATTTGTTGCTGGTGTTAATGCAACTACACCTTTTGCAACCTGTGGGCCACTCAATAATTGAACTGTAATAGTTGAACCATTGTCATCTGAAGAAAAACGTAACAAGTGATTACCTGTTGCACTGAATGTGACTACGTTTGAGGCGTATCCTTGTAAAGCGTCTGTTCCATGTGATACAGTCGCTGGTAAAGTTAAAGTATGTGCAACACTTGAGATGTTAATCATAACATCTACTTCGGCATATTTGCCTGTTGCGGGCCAGTTACTAAAACCTTGTGTTACACTACCACTAGTTGTAAGTGTTTGGTAACCACCGCTTTGATAGTTAACAGTAAAAGTCCCTGTTACAGTACCAATTGCGTTTTTAGTTCTAACTGCTCTGTTTAACTCAACGTTATATATAGTGTTTCCACCCATATCATTATCAAGTGATGTACCTGTTAATGCGGATTTTAAAACTACTTTTGTTTGTAAGTCTTCAATCTCAGTTTTAGCATAACCTAGGTTAGTCTTTACGTTAGTAAAGTTGTCTCTAAATCCTTGTGAACTGTTATCCTGTCCTGCGACTGGAAACGTACCGTCTATATTTGTTGTATTAATCGAACTAGCCATATTTTTTTAACTCCAGTATTACTTTATGTTGTAATATATTTATTTATCATTTATTTAAGGTAAGTCTATTATCTGAACTCTTGGGAATTTAATATAATGATTACCTTCGGTAATATCTGTGCGTCTTACGTCGATATTAGGGAAAAATCTTGTATTTGTACTATCTACACTAGTTGTAGTCGAATCAAACGTTGTTTCTCCACCTACTAACCATGCTGTTGGACTACTAGTTTTATCGTAGTTTTTACTAAAGTATTGGTCAACTACATATCTATCTACTGTAAAATCAATCTTGTTTAAGTCAACACCATCGTTAATACTTAGGTAATAAAGAATACGTTTACCTGCACCTGGTTTCAAATATGCAATAACACACGCACTAGTGAATCCTAAAATGGTTCCATCATCTTGTACACTAGTCATCCAACGTGGAAGTGTTCTACTATCCTGGATACCTAGTTTATCTTCAACACGTTTTTTCATACGACTTAAACTTGCTGGATATAAAATTTTGTTATTGTTTGCACTTGCTCTTAATGTAGAGTTTTCAATGTGTGCAGACTCATCAGCAGTAATAGGGTTATTAATACTTGAGTATTTAATTTCTAAGTTACTAGTTGTTAACGTTGTTCCTGCTGGAGCGTCGAATTTGTCTAGTACTTCAACATACACAACATCATATATATGATTGTTATCGTTGTCAGTTGCTTTTGCAGTTTTAAAGTCACCAAAACGTAAATTTATGTTATGATGGTTTCTATAAACACTTTCAAAGTACTTGCTCAATGTGTTTGCTGGTAGTCCTGGTAAAAACAACATTCTTGGGTATGCTTGTCTACCAAAGTAAATGTCTCTTGCTCTGTATAAATCTTCGTCTGGGATATCCTGTCTATTATAGATAACATTTTCCCATATGTTTCTATCAGTTTGTGTAGGCAATAAGTCGATATATAAGTCTTCATAAGGAGCACTATACTCGTTCTTAACTACAACACTAAATGTTCTAGTATTGTACAATGTACCTGTATTATCTCTTGCCTTAATTGTAAAATTATATGTTCCATCAACTGTAGTTGTTGCTGAACTAGTTACCACATCTAATTTTGTTGTTCCTGAGTCCATTTGGAATGTTTTAAAACTTGCTCTGCCTTCTAATTCTCCAGTGGAGTTTAGTAGTAGTCCTTGTGGCAGTTTACTACCTGCTTGTAGTTCGTATATAAGTTTTGTATTGTTCTTACTACTTGCATTTACATACAATGTACTAACTGCACCGGCTTGTAATATGCCTAAATTTTTAACAGTATTCCAAGTAATATCTAAATCTTTATTAGTTATTAATTGCATTGTAAACGTATGTGTATCACTAAAGTTAGCCGCATCGCTTGTTCTTGCCGCTTTAACTGTAAATGAATAATCTTGTATAACTTTGTTTAAGTATGGAAGTTTACCATGTATCCAACCTGTTCCAGAATCAATAGTTAATCCCGATGGTGTTGCTCCACTTTCAATACTGTATGTAATATCGGCGCCACTGTAGTCAATAGCATCTACTTTAAAACTAAACATATTGTCGTGCAAGAATGTTCCAATTTTAGTTGCACTGTGTCTAATAATTGGACCATATGCACTACTTGTATCTGATTGGATTAAGTTGTCATCTTTATCAGCAGTAATTGTGTTACTATCTGCTTTTAAATCAAATGCACCATATACATATATACTAAATTCCTTAACGATAAATGCTTTACCGTCACTTGCTCTAACAACAAAGTGATGTCTTTTACTGTAACTACCAACACCTGTACCAAAGTCGAATATAACTGTATCAAATGCTGAAGTATCAAAACTTCCTGCTTCACTTGATCCGTCTACTAACTGTGGTTGAATAAATCCGTTAACATAACCATCGGTTGTCAACTTTGTTCCAACAGGCAATGTACCACTTAACAATTCGTATGTTAGTGTATCTTCACTATCGCTGTCATTTACTATAATCTTTTTATTAATATACTGGAAATCTATAAAGTCACCTAAATCTGATGCACTTTCCCATACTGGAACGTCTTGTCCTGTAACGATTAATTGGAATGTTTTGTCGTTAACAATACCGGTTGAATCTTTTGCTCTAATAGTGAACTTGCTGGCAACATCTCTGCTTACTTCCACAGGTACGCCTTGGATAACCTTTCTAGGGTTACCAAATAATGTACCATTACTTGCTAGTTCGATACCGTCAGGTAATGTTCCAGAAACAACTGAATACGCAATAACACCCGAAGACGGGTCTCTTGCGTCTAAAGAGAATCTGTAGAATTGACCTTCTTGTATTACGCCTAGGTTACTTGTGGTTGTGTACCAAACTGGTGCCGCCATTAAATTATCCTTTAATTACACTAGTATTTATATACTATAGTGCCGCTATTCTCGTCTGAAAATCAGCGAAGTCTGTACTTGCCGCGACAGTTGATTTTAACGTTGCTAAAGTAATTGTGATATCAGTTACTAATGCTACTGTACCGTTTTCGTCTTTAAATGTAATTGTTCTATCAGCAGTTGGGTCTGTAACTGTTAATGTTGTTTCAAAATCATCAGCAGTTGCACCTTCAAATGTTAACTGGTTCTGTACTATAACATCAGTTGTTTCTAATGTAGTAGTTGTACCTTGTACAACTAAATTACCCGCTACGTTTAAGTTTTGAACGTTTGTGGCACCTGTTGCAGTTATGTTAACACTAGTTGTGTCAGTGTTATTAATGTCTGCTGTCATTGTACTTGTCATAACACCAGTAAATGTACCACTAATACTACCACTAGCATCTACGTTTACTACGTTAAGAGCTCCCCAACGATTAGTTCCTCCGCCAAGGTTTTGTGTAGTACTTACTGGTAAAAAGTCTGTGCTTGATTTTGCATTAAATGTAATAGTGTTTGATGCACTGGCACCAAGTGTTGTATTACCTACTACAAAACTACCAGCAGTCATTGTTCCGGAACTCGTAATATCACCTGTTACGTCAAGTGCTACTGTTGGAGCATTATTTTTAATACCAACAAAACCATTGCTTCCTTTAACATATAAAACGTTACTTGCTAAGTCTGTGTTAATAGTAAAGTTATAATTACCGTTGTTTGGATTAATAATTGTATCGCCGGTTACTTTAAAAGCACCTGAATCTGCAGGATTCATGATAACATCAGTTGTTCCTGCGATACTGTCAGCAGTAATATTTAAATTACTATTAACTGCATCATATGTCCACACATCGTCGAAGTTTAAATTGATTTTTTCAAATGCCGCACGAAGTAAGTCGCCTGTACCGTCGTCTGCGTTTGTACCAATGTTAATTACTCTTTTAGTTCCAGCCATAATCTATCTCCTATTACCAAGTTGCTATTGCTACACGTTTCCATATTGCCGCTGAACCTGGACTTACCCAAGTAGCAGTACAATAATAGATGTAACTTGCATCTGCAGATATATCGCCTATCAAATCGCCTGAAGCGCCTGCATTTGTTGTTGGAGTATGCACTGTAGAAATGTTGATTCTGTCGCCAGTTGCTGTTAGTTTAGTACCAAAGATACTACGCCAAGCATTTGCTGACGTTCCTAAATCTCTTGTGTTTGTTGTATCACTTAAAATGTGTCCAGTAACATTAACTTCGCCACCACCTGGTACTAAATTAATATCATTAGTTGTTGTTGTAAGTGTAGACGTTGTTCCGTTTACTGCTATGTCGCCCATAACGACTGTAGTACCGTTGTCAACGATTGAACTTATTGCCACGTTACCACTTGCATCAAACTTTAAGATTGCATTGTCAGTATGTGACGTAAATTGTAAATTTTTGGAAGTGTCTATTACGATTGCACCAGTACCATTCGGACTTAATAAAATATTTCCGTTAGTATCGTCGGTTCCAATAGTATTACCTGTAAAACTAATATTACTTAAACTTGATCCGCCTAATTCTGTATAGACTTCAACGAAGTTTTCGTTAATTTTAGTAAAGGCAGTTCTTAAAGGATCACCGGCACCATCATTTGCACTGCTTCCAATGTTAATTGCTTGTTTTGCCATTGTTATAACTCCTGCAGATTATATTGTGTACTACTATTTATCCTCTACAATTGGTAACCGAACGCTAATAACATAAATACTTGTATGTATTTAGGATATACATATATCAAACAATGGCATCAACGACTGCAAAAAGCAACACATCGTCGACTGCAAGTATTCGCATTAATATGTGATAATTGCCAAAATATGATTCTTAAAAGTTCAAGCGAACTTAATAAGAGTCAAAGAAATGGTTATGTCAAACATTACTGCGGTTCGTGTGGAGACGTTTATAAACTTGCACAAAAAGATAGTGCATTAAGAAAAAGGACATTAAAACATGACGCAAGTTCAACGGTATCTATTAGTAGTTTACGTTAGTCTTTTCGTTTTTGTAGGAGCAAGTATACAACCTGCTCATAGTGGTCTTGCGAATATCGATAATAATCTAAAATCAACAGTTCTAGTTTCAATTAAAAACGTAAAACCTTTATTAGACGAAACAACTAATAACACTGCTCCGGTTCCAATGCCGGAAAGTGGTGGATTGGGATCAGGTATTATTGTGTCCCCACAAGGACATATTATTACTAACTACCATGTTATAGAAAAAGGGAATACAATTTCAGTATGGATGCATGATGACAAATCCATGACTGAATACGAAGCAACAATCGTGGGCTACGATAAATTATCGGATATTGCAGTAATAAAAATCGACTTACCAGAAGATTATATTTTTCGCTACATCGAGTGGGGAAAAGAACCTGATTTTGGTGACGACATTTATGTCATTGGTCATCCGCAAGGTATGATTTGGAGTGTTAGCAAAGGTGTTGTTAGCAATCCGAAACGTTTCGTATCTTCGCCGTGGCAACGGCTGATCCAATCCGATGCATTAATAATGCCTGGCAATAGTGGAGGTCCACTATTTGATAATAAAGGTAATTTAATAGGCATCAATACACTAATGATTCTAAGTCGAGATCCAAATGCCAAGACGCAAGCCTGGGCAATGAGTATTCACGTTGATGATGTAAGATGGGTCTATGACAGGATAATTTCGTACGGGGAAGTACGAAGACCGGCTTTAAACATCGAAGTTGATTTCGACGTTGATAAGAAGTTGGTTAAAATAAAAGCCTCGCCTGACAGTAATCTATATAAAGCAGGAATGATTGAAGAATCATACCTAACAGAGATAGATGGTGTTAAGGTACAAGAGTATGGCGACATCTTTAAGTATCTAAAAACAAAGTTAGATGGAGATGCCGTTACGGTAAAGGTGGTTACAATAGAATCGGGAGAAGTGTTAACCCTAGAGTTTGTTCTAGGTAGTTGGAAGGACATGGAAGAAAAGATGTCTCAGTCAGTGGAAATGGAAGTGGAACCAAAAGAAAAGGAGGATACACCTATGCGTATTCCTCCTCCTAAGTAATTAGAATCCTACGGATTCTCCACAACCACACGAAGAAGTTGCTTGGGGGTTTTCTACAACAATTTGAGAACCTCCAAAGCCTTCTTGTAAATCAATAGTTGTACCCATAATATAAAATAAACTTGTCTTATCTATAATAAGATTCTTTTCTTCATTAAGTTTAATAACTTCATCAGCAGGATCAATTTTATCTGTTTCGATAGAATCCCACTTATATTTAAAACCTGCACAACCGCCGCCTTGTACACCAAAGTATACATTAGTTGCGTTTTGTTTATCAGCAGTTTTAATTAAAAATTCTTTTGCGGCTTCTGTAATAGCCGGTATCATACTAAACTTTTGTACAGCCGGTTTATCAGTAGCAATGTTTTTACCTAAATCTGGTGGTGTTGGTAACGTATTCGTCTTCATGTTCGTCCTCTCCAAGGTTTAATGTGAAACGTGCTATCTCACTCATTTGATCCGGGTTAAAAGTAGGTTCAAATGTCATTTCCACATCTACTTCATTAATTCCTGGTACTTTCAATAATGCGTCTTTTACCCATTCTGGCATTTCGCCTGCTACTGGGCAAAAAGGACTTGTTAATGTCATAACAGTCTTACATTTACCGTCTACTATATCGCAATGGTAAATTAGTCCTAACTCAAATATATTTATATGAATATCTGGATCATTAACAGTTCGTAATTGTTCTCTAACATCATCTAATTTTACATTTGTATCTGTAATACTAAAATCAAAACTACCTTCGCTATTAGAACTTCTGTTAAAGTCTTGTATTGCTACTGTCATATCCTTATTAAAATCTTTCCGTCTGGAGCATTGTCCAAATCTAATTGACAACCTAGTCTTTGCCCAGGTCTTCCTTCTAAGTCAAGCATATCTTGTTCTTCTTGACTTGGTTCTTTAAAATATTGTTCACCTTCTAACACTGTGCAACAACATGAACCACAGGCTACTGAACCTCCGCAAGTTCCCCAATCGACATCGTCGTATAGAGCAATCATTACATTGTCCGTGCCTGTGTATTCTCGTTGAATCTTCTTGCCTTTATACAAGGCTGTTAGAATTGGCATTAATGACTAACCTTTTTTATAGATTTGCCATGCGCCAAAGATAATTGCGGCATAAGCCGCCATACTAGCAAACGGTCCTGCAATTAGGACAACTACACCTATTGCGACTAGTGCCGCACCTGAATGTGATGTTCGTTCTTTTATTCTGTCTTTAATCCAATTTGTCATATTTGACTCCTTTTCTTTTTGTTATAATAGTGATAGAGAAAATTCGTTTTCCTTTATCCTTCTTTATGCCTAAAGATTATTCGTCCTTTGTTCATATCATAGACGCTTATCTCTAGGTCTACTTTATCCTGTAGCAAAACTTTAATGTTATTTTTTCGCATCTTTCCATTTAGGTGAGCGACTACGGATGTATCGTGTCCTTCGACTTTGACTTTGAATTGTGCATTTGGTAGTACTTGTGTCACTACGCCCTGCACGTTAATGGTGCCGTCTTTTGCCATTGTGTATTATTTACCTGTTTATCGCCTCATTTGAGCCAGCTCAACTGCTTCGTCTTCGCTGAATACGGGCACTAGATTGCTCTTATGCATAGTTGCTATGCCTAAAAGTTTCCTTTCACCGCTATAAACCATAACTTCTTTTCTTAAAGCAGGTCCTCCAATATTATTACCTAAACTTGGATAAACCTTTCCTTCACGTACCTTTGGAGGTTCGTAGGTTTTAGCAGTTGTCTTTACTTTTGGTGCTTTATAAGTACCATTTACATATGCACAAAAGTCTTCAAACTTTTCAAACTGTGCTGAATGTATGTGTCGTCTACGACAATCTTTATTATGTGCTTTCCACTGTCTTACAAGATTTTCTTGTTGTGAAACACTTAAATTTTTTTGTTTCTTTTTACGATTATATTTCGTTGTGGTCATATATGGACCTACTAAATGCATTGTCATATTATCTTGTCCTATTCATTACTTTAGTTTTATTGATACAAAACTTATTACACACTACAGACTCTCTATTGTCTATAATGCTGGATAGTCTTTTATTATACCACGAATTGGATAGAATGTCAAGTAGTTTGTTTTCATATATGTTGTTAACCTGTGGATCAAATCCAGGCATATCGAACGGTTCTGCTTTGGCTTGTGGTGCTCTAGTGGCTGTCCAACAACAAGGCCAAACTGTTCCCCATGGATCTATTTGTATTCTCATGTCTTGATACCATATACACGGAGTATCTAGTTCTGCTTGTTCCGGTATATATGTTGTTTTATACTTGTCTTCTTTAAGTATTATGCTCTTACGTTTAAAGTTTTTAACTTTATCGTGTGATATTTTATAACTCTTATCATACACTTCTAATGTCTCATTCTTAGCAAAACTAGGTCGAATCCAGTGGCTACAACACCCCAAATCCGTCGCTAGTTGGGTAATAGCGTCTAACTGCTCCACATTGTAGTCGAAAGCAGTAGTAACAATTTCGGCATTTCCGCCTACATCATTAAATGCTTTAACGTTTTCACATATCTTTTTGAAACTTGTATTACGTCTATATAAATGGTGAGTATCTTCTAATCCATCTATTGCAAACTCAATCTTATGTGATTTAGCACGTTGTAATACTTTAGATAGTTTTTCCCACCATTTAGTATCACGCATACTTCCGTTTGTAGCAATGCCAATAGATGCTTCTGGGTGGTGTGTTACAATGCTTTCACAAATGGCAATAAGTTCAGGGTGCATACACGCATCTCCCCAAACTCCATTAAAATGAATTTTTTTGAATAGTGATCCTTTTGTATCTTTGGACATAACTCTGTCCCATACTTTTGGATCTATATGGTTAAGTTGTAAATGAGGTATTGTGTCTCCGCCGTCTATGTTTCTTACACAACTGACACACTTTGCGTTACAATAACTAGTAGGGTCTACTTGAATGAATTGTACACGTTTTGACCATTGCATTTACTTAACTTCATTCCACTCTTTTTCTTCTACTTCTTTATCTTTGGATTTGGATTTGGTCTTATCCACACCTGATCCCAGAGTGTCCCAAAATTTCTCTAATACCATTAGTGGTGGATTCACTTTCTTGCTCCCTATCGTGCAACCCATCAGCATACAGATTAATACTACTAAAAATGCTCCTTTTATAAAAGCCATCCAGTACATTGCATAATGAGATATGTTCAATATTAATCGAAGCCTCTCACAATAATCTTTATGCCAGTCTATAATTTTATTCATAGTTATTTGATTGGCTGTTTAAGTTCCTTGTTACCTTCTCTTACTGCTTTTGCAAGTTCCGGATCTTTTTCAAGTTCTTTACGCATTTTCTTTGCTAACTTATAAGCCTTACGAGCATTTTCTCTACGTTCTGCTCTACTTTCGTTATTTTCACTTCGCGACTGTAAAAAGTCGCCTACTTTATTAAACATATTTATCTCACTTTAACGTATAAAGGATCGGCTTCGCCTTCTGGCGTAGGTTCCTGATATTGTTGGATCACTTGGTCGAGCAAGGCTTTTGTATCGTGCTTACCTTCATCTAACTGATTAATGGCATCACCTACATTTTTTGCTATTCCACTTCTGACCATTCTAGTTAATACTAGTATAAGTTCACTTTTATTATAACCTGTTGTATCAATAGTATCTTGAGTGTGGTTTCTTCCCATAATGTGTCCTTCTGTTTTATTGTTATAATTATACTTTAGTATAGCACATTTACACTTGTTGTCAAGCACTTATTTTGGCTGGGATACAAGGATTCGAACCTCGATTGACTGGATCAAAACCAGTTGTCCTACCATTAGACGATATCCCAACGTTTTTGTTAATTTCTGGGTGGTGCGAATGGAGGGACTCGAACCCACACACCTTAAAGATAACGGATTTTAAGTCCGTTGCGTCTACCTATTCCGCCACACTCGCTTTTACTCACCCAAATTCGCTTTTCTTTTTAAGTCGTTTACTCTATCAACTAACCAACCAATAGCAGTATGTATATGTCCAGTATCATGTTCTCTTATACAACTCTTGGCATATTTTATTTCTTCGTTTAGTATGCGAATCTTTGTTGTTGTATCAAAGATGTTTTCTTTTTCTTTCTTCATAATTTCCCCAACGTTGGCATAGGTGTACGGATTCGAACCGCAAATTTTGGATTTGGAATCCAACGTGTTACCGTTAACACCACACCCATATTATTCAACGTTTATAATGTATAATAACAAAGATACTTGCTAGTGTCAACACCTATTTACTCTAAAGGTAAAATAAAATTACCTTTTTTGTGTTTTTCTATTAAGTCATTGTATGTTTCTCCGTTTGTTCGAAAACGTAAAACAACTCTGTAACCTTTCATCTCCTCAACACTGTGAATAACTTTACCTGTTACAAGTGTTGGGTGTTCTGTACTGTAGTAAACTTTATAAATTTCTTTGCCAGGGTTACGAAAGTCGTCACCTTCTGAAAATGTTAAAGGTTCACCGCCATCATCTGGAATAATTGGTAACATAATACTTACTTCTACTTCTTGATCAATATGAGGTACAAACGAAAAGCCTGGTTCATATGCTAATATTTGTACATCAGTAACTCCTAATGGAACCTTAAAGTTAAACTGTTTAATAAACTTTTGTATAACAGGATAATCTATTAACTCTTTACCTTCGAAGTTAGGAGCATACACTTGCCTAAACTTGTCTGTAAGTGTTTTACGATACGGATTATCTTTGTTGTACTTCTTTTTGAATTCGTTCCACGGTAAGTGACAACTGTCGTCGAACTGTTTGTAGAATTTTATTAATTCTTGTTTATCCCACACAACACCTTCCAACACACAATGGTGTTCTGCTTCTGATGTGCCTTTGTATACTATACTGTCCATTCCCAATAAAGCCTTTCCTGTCCTCTGTTACCAACTGTGTCTTCTCTAGTTTCCCAGATGGTTTTATATATAGTTCTAGGTCCATCTACGAATGTAAAATTAAACTCTTTAGCAAATTGTTTTACTTTTTCAACATTCCATGGATAATATAACCTATGTGTATGTTCGCACATAACTCTAAAGAATATATGACCACCAGGTTTAGTTACACGTTTTACTTGTGCTAACTGTTTTCTAATTAAGTCTTCTTTACCAAAATTAATACTTCCTAGTGCAAGACAAACATCAACACTGTTATCTGCAAACGTTAAGTTTTCTATTTCTATAATTATGTCTGCTTCTGGTGTTGCTATGTCTATACCAATTAAATTGTCTATTCTTGTTTTGTATAAATTTGCACCACAGCCTAAGTCTAATACTTTTGAAGGCTTTAATGAGTTTACTTTTTCGATTAAAGGTTCAGCACAATCGGGCCATCTGTACAAGTCTGTACTACCTTCTTTAAATATTGATGTTACTGTATCTTGCATCATTTAAAAATTCTCTAGTTTTATCTGTTACTATGCCTGTTATATTTAACACGGGTCTTGGGCTGTGTCCGTAATTACAAGTTCCATGTGGAACATCTCTCCAGGGCCATGTAATACAATCACCACGTTTCCACTTTATTAATAGATTACCTAATTGAAATATCTGTCCTTGTCGTTGATCATCTAAAAATATCATTGTTCTCATTACTTTGCGTTGATCCAAGTCTCCCTTATCAGCATTATCATATTCTTGTCTGGATTTTTTAAGTACTCCACCAAAGTTATCTAAATGCCAATAAAAACATTGTCCAGGCTTTTGTACATCAAACTTTACTACACCCGGCTTTTCAAAACCAAATGCATCTACAATGTATTGTAAACTATCTTTTAATTTAGGGTGTAATGTTCTGTTAGCAATAGTGTATCCACCATCTATATCATAACCCCATTTTTTAAAGTCGTTTTCTTCCCAGTCGTTTGTCGTGTCTTTTCTTGTTTGTTTACGAAACTTAAAGTCTGCTGGTTTTGTTTCTGCACTTAATTCTGCAACTGCTTGATCCCAGTCACCACTAAAGTTTCCAACAGGTATTACTGGTGGGCAATCGCCATCTAATTCTGCAATATCATCTCTCGATTCATCGAAATGATATCTACTTGTTGCTTTACAAAAATCGTATAAACTATTATAACCATCTTTACTTACAGGTGGTTGTGTTTTTAGTTTTTCCCACATCGACAATGGGTCTCTACTAAATTCTAAATCATAAAATTGCATTAATATTCTCCAAAGGCCCAATGCCTTTCTTTACACCACCAACATTCTTTGCATGGTCTCGGTGGCTGTGTTGCTTCGCAACTTATAGTTAACGGAAAAAGTGTTTCAAGTAAGTTGTACTCTTTGTAACGTTTAGCAATGTCTTTTTTATCTAAGTCTGCTAAAGGTCTATACATAGTTAAACCGTTTTTAGTTGTAACTACTTTTTCTAGTTTTTGATTGCGTGTTTCGTCTGATCCTTCTCCAAGATACTCGGAAGGGTTTCGAGTAAAGCCGTTTATGTAACAATCTAAATTGTGGAATTCTGCAAACTTTTTTCGTAACTTGTCACGTTTTGCTTTTCCTTCGGCTCTATCTTTAAAAGTATATATTGCATATGCTTTAATATTACTTATCTTTAATTCGTTTAGTATTTTGTCAACATTGTCTAAATGATATTGCCCATCATCTAATCTTGAACCTACATACAAGTATAATTCACTGTTAGGGTGTGTTTTAGATATTTGATACAACATAAGTGAACTGTCAGCACCTCCGCTAAACAATACACCAATCTTGTTATGTTGTGGTATTACACTCGTTTCCATAATTTTGCTCTTGAATCGCCACCGTCTTTCAACATTATTGAAGCGGCTTTAGTACTAGTTCCATTAAATGTATGGCAACAATGATCTGACCCATACACTAGTAGTTTAGGATTATATGATTCTAAGGTTTTCATAAACCGTTTTACATTTGTATAACTTTGTTGGCTAGTTTTGTTAACATTTGCTGGTTGTCTCTTTAATGCACCATTATACCAGAATACACTAAAGTCATATGCTTCATGTTCGTCTAATATTCGTTTGAGTGCAGTATGATCACCTAAATTACAAACATAAAAATTGTGTTTACACTTCTTATACGTTGTCCAATGTGTTATCCATTCATCATGTGTCCATTTTTTGTTCATATGGTCCAATACTTCATGTGTAGGCTTGTGTCCACGTTGAAATTGTTTACCATTAAAGGTACTTAATAGTGGAAACTTCTCATATAAATGGTCCAACCAGGATAGATAATCTTCCCCGTCCCAATTAGCAATAGTATACTTTCGAACTGCTATACTGCTTTTGCTTATATCAATATGGTTAACAATAGTATCTTCAGTAAAGCCACCATCTTCTAAAATATAGTTAATATAGAAGCCGGAGCTCACTGTCATTGCCCATTGTATAGGTGTAATACGCCCGTACACGGGCTTTGGTATCTCATTATGCACAACATATGCCAGATTTGAGTTCTTTAAAACCATGTCTATTGCACTATCGTGAGTAGCACTAAAAGTATCTGCATTTGAAGGATCAACTACAGGAAAGTCATAAGATAGTTCAAGTTTTGTATTATTGTGTGTGCCACTTGGATTATAAATTGTAATATCTGGGCCTATATCATACCAACGAAATTTTCCAATCTGTGGTTCAATCACTCTTTGGAAATACGAATAAGGAAATATAACTCCAGCCGTAACTACGATTGTCATATCATAATCTATGAAATGTTCATAGTTTAGATTAGTAGTTTCAAAGAAATGCCAATCAGCATTTTCTTCAAAACGGTCTGCCATACAGTAATCAAAATTTAATTTTGTGTAATTGGTGGCGACCTGATAAAACCATGTAGGAAGTTGATCTTCTTTTACATGATTAATGACAAAAGCCTTCATTTTTTCACCTTAGGATTATATTAGTATTTATTCACCCAAAAAGGCGATGACACAATTAAGTATCACCGCCTACGCATTGGCCTGCCCTAGAGGATTCGAACCTCTGACCTAGTGCTTAGAAGGCACTTGCTCTATCCAACTGAGCTAAGGGCAGTAAGTAATTCTATAGTTTGTTCAAGTCTTTAAGAGCGTCTGCTTCTAACTTCTTCTTGAACTCATTTGCTTCTTGTGTTGCCTTATATTCCAAGACATCGTTCGTACCATTTATTGGATACTCAAGAAGTACATATGCTCTAACCTTGCCAGATTCTAGTTCCAGAACTTTGTGCTTAACCTTATAGCCAGCAACGTTAACACCATCGATGATGTTTTGTGTTGCTTGTGTGTTTACTTCAGACCCTTGAGTCTTTACACTATTAGATTTTTGAGAAAGTTCGCCTTGCAGTCTGTCTGCTAACATAACTTTTGCTCTCAAAATAGCAAGATCCAAACTGTATTGTGGATCCTCTGAAATACCAGTACCAGCGGCATAAACGGCATAATCGCTTGTTGGTGTTTTCAAATACCATTTAGGCATATCGTCGAGTTGATCCTCAAGTACCTTCATTTTGGCTTTTTCGTTTTCCTTTTGCAATTTAGCAAGGGACTCTGGACTTCCAGGAGTCATTGTGCTACAAGCCGAAAGAAACACTACACCTACTAACGCAATTATTGTTGTTGCTTTGTTCATATTTTCCTCTTTACCAGTTTTCGATTGAAATCCATTGTCCAGGACCAATCTCACAAGCGGGTTGACTTACATTATACAACTTACCGGCTTGCTCGATAGTTTGCATGAAATACTTACATCTAAAACCTTTGTAAGTAAATTCTGGTTCGTAACCTGTTTTTTGTGTATAATCACTATTGTCATCACACACCATGTGTTGGTTACTAATAATTGTTTCAGCACCTGCAATACGCACTACTTCTTGTTGTGCATTTTCCAATGCTTGGTTACAAACAAAGTTTTTGTTTGTATGTCCATCTGCTTTACCATAAGCAGGATACCATTGTCCATTAATTAAAGCATTAAACATTACACTACATTGTAAAGTACCATCATTATTTGGTATAACACTTTTTGTAACACTGTCATACTGCTTTATCTCTGTTACACTAATTGTTTCTGTTGCAGATATTATGTTGCAACGTTCTTTTGCGTAACTAGTACCCGATAGGCACAGTAGGCCAACAATGCTCACGAATTTGATCTTGTTTAAAATCGATGACTGCATTTCGTAATCCACTCCTTGTTGTGTATGCCCATTTTGTTTTCCCTGTAAAACTTGCATATATTTGTCCAGCTCTAGTATTACTATACACGGAAGATGTTAGTTTGTCAACCTTTCCGCTTTTTTCACTTTCGAGCCAATCATATTGGGCTTTTGCTATCTTACAGTCAATCACTAGGTGATTAATTCTTTCAAAATTCATATCTGCCGTACTAGTACGGTGAATACTCGTAGGTTGTGTAGTTGCCGAACAGGCGCCTAGATTAATTGCTACAAATACTAGTAATAGGTATTTCACTCTTTTTTCCAGTTCTGTTATCGATTAATTTAAAGTCTAAATTAGTCCAGTTATACGTTTTGTTATCTACGATATCATATTCGACTTGTACTGTAAACTTCGAAGAGTCTACATCTCGTTGAACACTTGCTTGTAATTGTTTTGCCGCAAACATTCCTTTAACGTCTATTACGTTATCCATTATGCTTCGTCCATTTTCTGATCCACTAAATCAATTAGTAAATCTGTGTGTTTAATTTGTTCTGAAAAATTATTGTAATCATGAACCAATTCTTCAATAAGTTCCATTACTCCTGGAGTAATTTGATAATCTGGTCTCTCGCCATTCATTTGAACTATTGCAGATAAAGTTCCTATTCCCCGGTGGGCAACAGTTGTTCTTTGTTCGCAGAGTTTCTTCATTTGTACGAGATAATTTTCTCTGGCTTTATTTTTCATACTAATTCGAATTCCAGTTGTTTTTCAAACTCTTTGAATTGACTTTCTTTAGCAACAACCATGTTTTGCAACATTGTAATACCTTGTCGCTTTTCATCACTTGCACCTTCTTGAAGAAGTGTTATTGCCGTATTCAAATCTTCGATATCATTTAAGACTTCGTTCATTAAATGTGTCCTTCCATAGTATAAGTTGCATTAAGTTTGTTAATAATTCCATTACCAGCATCTTGTACCCAACAATTCTCAGGATTCATATCCATCCAATTTTTAACTTTGAATGATTTGTCTACAAGTTGTTCTGGTGTATAACGACATACACGTTCACGAAGATAGTTTGTATCAATCCAACTATTTTTTGATTGTTTATTTGTTATCATATTATTACCCTTTTATCTTATCAAATGCATTAGTTACAAAATCAAACACACCAGTAACATCAAAGTCATTACTGAACTGCTCCCAGCCATTCCCAATCATAGGATATACTGCTAAAAATATTGCAATTAAAATAGCAAGTCTAATCATTATGCCTCTACCTTCCCTACAATCATTGAATTGTAGATTTTAGTTATCTGGTATTGACTACCTGCTCCTGTGGTTTTAAGTTCACAAGTCTTTTTGTTAAGTTTAGTAATCGTTCCAGTTTTAACAACACCACGGTTTTCCCATTGTACAGTGTCGCCTTTCTTAACCATTCGTCCAATGCGATTGGCAATAAAAGTTTGTTGACTTTTCCATGCTTGTGCAAGTTCATTTAAATCTGTTTGTGTTCGAATTGCTCGTATGGCTTGGATTGCCATTTCTAATTCTTTAGTTTGCATTATACTTGCTCCACAATTTGTATAGGATCTTTACCAGTTACTGTAAACATCTTAATTATTAAACTGTCAACTGCTGACTCTGTTAGAAATCCTTTTACTGTATTACCATCTTCAGTGATACCAGGCATCTCAACCATCAAGTTGTCTTTGTAGCAACCAATTTCATATAAACCCATCTTGCTACCATACGAACCAGTATGCTTAACAATACTCATTTCGTAGTCCCCAAAACCTAACCTAACTTGGAAAGGATCTGGGTCTCCATAGAATTGCAACGATGTTGCAGTGTTTATATAATTTGCTAACTTACTCATTAGTCTGCTCTTCCTACTCCGTATGCTTTAAGTCCGAAACTTTGTAGTACATTAGCAACTGCGTTAACACATTCTTCTTTGATATCCAAAGATTGTGTATGCCTAAATGGATGATCTTTTGGCATTACTGCATAATATGAAAACGACCAACCCTTAGGATAACCGTTCCTACCAATTTCGTTTTGTTTAAGAAACTTAACAAAATGTCCTCTTGCAGGATAAATGTTTACACTACCAAAACCACAGTACATAGGTTCACCATGTTTTGCCGTAAAGGCATCAACTGCGGCTATACCAGCCTTACAGGCTTCGTCCCAAATAATTTGAGGATCTGCACATTCACCATTAAATTTAACTAATTCTTCTGATTTCATCATATCTTGTATCTCCTTATTTGTTTAACTTATAGTATTATTATAACATCTTACGTCTATCTGTCAAGCCCTAATGTAACACTGTTTCTTCTACGTCTGGACTCATAAACGCATCTAAATAGTCTGGATTGCTAGTTTGCAATGTAACTACTGGACCAAAATACCTTTCAAACTCTTTTATTAAGTTTATGTAATCTCCTTCGGTCATTTTCTTTTCAATTTTAGTAAAATCAAGTCCTGCTTGTTTACACAAGTCTTTTGCAACACCAAGTAAATAAAATGCATTACCATTTGGGCCATCAAGGTCAATAACTAGATTTTCAACTGCTTCTGGTTTCTTTTCTATTGTCATTTTTTGCTCCTTTTGTTTAACTTATATTACTAGTATAGCACCTTTGCTCTATCTGTCAAGACCCTAAATGCACTATTTTCCATAAAATTTTACCAATATTTCTTCAATCTTTTTGGCTTTATTCTTAACTAATTTAGTGTATATTGGGTTAGTACTCCACTTGTCCAATTGGTCAATTTGTGCATCTAAATCGATTACTCCAGACTCTATTTGTTGGTCTCTTAGAGTGCGAAATCCGTCGTATGCTGGGTGTGTATTAATAGTAGTAATCATATCAAGCACACTATCGCATTTAGTTTTATACACTTTTACACCGAATTTTGCATTAGGTAAATCCAACGGTTTTAGTTGCGGAACCTTTGAATCCCATGTTCTTATACCAAATAAATTATTACCTTGTAAAGCGAATCTGCTTTTGCCGTGTCCTGTTTCTAGTACAGCCATTGCCACAATTATATCTCTGTGTACTCTTTGTTTTTGTGTTAATGTTAGGTTATGGAAACTAATACACTTGCCCACTGCTATTATAAATTCTGTATTGCTACTGTACACTATTTCTGGTGCTTGGTATCCGTATGATTTCCATTCATTAATCATCTGAGTTTCAGTGAATGTAGTAACTCGTTTAACTACCCAACTGTTTGGATAAAATGTTCCTACTGCATATACAGAGGAAGAAAAGACCATAAGATAAAGTGTCCACAATGTCCACTTTTTAATTTTCCTAAGAACTGCCTTTGTGTGGTTATCCATATATTACTCCGGTGATGTTACCATCTGTTCTACCCTATTTGTGGGTTGAGAGGTTTCTTCTGCATAGGTATCGATTACAACTGAACCATCTTCTTCTGCATATTCATCATCTTCATCATATGCAACTTTTCCTAAGAAAGTCGTAGTATCCGAATCTGTATAATTTGCATCTACTACAGTTGTTTCAACTCCGCCAGTTGCTTCTGCAAGGCTCGAGTTAACGTTATCGTAATCTATTCCACCGCCATCTAAAAATAACTTATCGGCGTCATCACTGTCATTTGCTAGAACGTGTTGTTCTATCATAACTGTGTAATAAGTTTTTTTAGAGTAAAGGTTTTTGCCTAAATCTTCTTTAGTAAAAAAGACATCTGTGTCTATACTCATATTATTTCTCCTGTTCGTTAATTGCGTTTTGTAAAGCACCGTTCAATAGACCGATAACATTATCTCTTAATTCATTTGAGTTATCTCTATATCCTTGATATTCGCCTATCGCTGGTTTCATAATACTCTGGTCCCAGAACACTTCATCTTGTAACTGCTTAACTGATATTGAAATATAAACTAGCAATATTAAAATTGCCATCTTTATTAGTGTATCAATTGTGCTTGTCATTTTACTCCTTTGTTAGATTGTTAATTTCCGTTTGCATCAAAGTCATTGTACAATGTATATTTTGCAGTTAATTCTTCGCCTGCTTTAATTGGCTTTATTGTTTGCAAATATTTTACAGGTAATTGATGCCAAAATCCTTTTACATTTTTACAATTAGGATCATCTGCATGATTGTAAAAAGCACCTAAGGCAGTTCTTATGCTACCATGTGGAAAGTTTTTATCTAATATATGCACTATGCCTAGTATCGTCCATGCTTCAAAGTCTTTTGTAGCAAACAAGCCTAAGCCTTGTACTCCTGATTTTTTAATTGTTAGTCCGTCTGGAAGTGGTTTATACATTAGTTGTTCCCCTTTGGTATTGTTGGTAACGGATTAGCATTTAGGTTCCCCTGAGTATTACTGCCCCTTGCTATATCCTTAATAATTTGGGCACCTTCTTCGTGTGCCGAATCTCCCCAGGTTCCGTCTTTTGTTTTTTCACTAATTTGGTAAATTACTTTACCAGTAGTTAAAATATCTTTACCAGTAACTGCGCCAGTTTCTGCAACACCAACTACTGTAAACCATATTGCTCCGAATATACTTGTAATGCTACCCATTATTTTACACTCCTTTTATGATTCCAGATGTTATTGTTAAACACTTGTATCAACCTAGATACTTCTACTTCGTGTTTATTGCCATGCTTGTCTTTGAACTGTACCTTTAAATTATTTGCCGGTCTGATTATAGTGTTATGTTCGTCCACTACTACTGCGTCATCTGTAGTACTTCTATAATCATGCGAACTATATTGTTTTGGCATTAAGCAACCTCACTTTCATTATCGATGTCTGCCATAATTTCTGCATCTGTCCAATTAGTAAGGTCAATGCTTCTAGCATAACCTTTAGAATACCTGTCCGCCATTATATAGTAATGATCGGTTTCTAGCATATACCTGTCAAACTGCTTTGGAGTGTATACATCATAACTTGCCCAATGCATTGGGTCAGTAACTAAATGACCTATCCATAGACCCTTAGTTTCTGCCATTTTCTTATCGGCATCTTTGTTCATTGCTTCAATGTGCTTAACAAGAGCAAGTTCGTTTTCTCTTAAAACGTTGTATTGTTTTGGTGTAACCATTTTATACATCTCCTTTTGTTTAACTTATAGTATTATAATAACACATATTGCTTATCTGTCAACCATAAAAAAAGCCTTATTAATAAGGCTTTTTAGTATTCTTTTAGTAAAATATAGTTGTTTTCGAACATTATTGTATTAGTTTTACCAATATAATTACCTGAAGCCCTAGAATTATAATAGGAACTATGGTTCTAATTAATTCCATAGTATGATTATACTCGTCGAGTTTTCTTTCTAATTTATTTCTCTTTTTTTTCATATTTCCTTGTTAAAATTATGCACACCCTGATACGCAAAACATCAGCATATCTGGATCAATTTCTGTTAAAATAATGTTAATTACAAATAATATACCATAAATTTCTAAGCCAGTCATTACCAGTCTCCTATAAGTCCTTTTTCAACTCCTTTGATGTGTTTACATTTAACATATGCAGGACAGTTACATTCAAATCCTCTGTCTAACATAACAACTGTATACTCATCGCCCTTTGACCCAATCACGGGCCACTCAAATCCTACTAGATGATGACCTTCTGTGTTTATTTCAGTCATCTCGTTTTCCAATACCATAATCAATAACTACAGGAAACCTAGGAACTCCGTCATTTGATAACTCAAAATATCTACAAGTTACCCAAGTAGGCTTTTCTGTACTTTCCCATAATGCTTTCAATTGTGCTTGTGAACCTCGCACTCCTGAACTAAACTGCTTACCGTCGGATAATACAAGAACAAACTTTTTAGCATAACCTGACCAGTTACCCTGTCCTTCTACTACTTCTACTACTGAATATTCTTCAGTAATAAACTCTTTCCGTTTTAGTAAATTTTTACTTCTTTTACATTCATAAGCACTATCTTGACGAACCATTTGACCTTCGTAACCCGCCTGTGTGTATTCACCATATAACTTATCAATATCTTCTGTACTGTCTGCTTTGTCAGTTGGAACAAGTACAATTTGATTACCTGAAACATTATCTGCTAACCACTTACTACGTTGAGTAAAGGTCATACTAGGATTGTTTTTATCAAACATATCGTAGATATGATATTGTACTTTCTCACTTGCTTCAGCGATCTCTTCTGGTCGACACTTTACTTTACGAACTAAACTAACAATCTTTTGAAAGTCTGCTTTTAGTTCATGATTATAAAGTTCTCCATCAAGTACAATACTTGGGTTAGACTTAATTAGTTCACTTAAACTCTCCATAACGTGCGGACAACTGTTAATAGGTTTACCACCACGTGTATGCATACCATTTGTATCAGTGACACAACGGATACCATCTAACTTAGGTTGTGTGTATCCACTTGTTACAGGAGTTTTTGTAAAATCGTGTGCCAACATAGGCTTAAATAATTCGTAACTATCTACATCATCTACGTTTTCAAAATACTCTTTGTCTGCTTTTTTAGTCCATTCACTTTTGGCTTCTGCAAGAGCTTGACTTTGTGAAGTAGTAGAATTTGCTCTACCTGTATTTTTAGCAACTGATATATTCCATGCACCTGTAATTTTTTGACCATCAACTAAACCTGAAATGGTCCTAATACCTGCTACATCTTCGGAATCGTAACCATGCTCGATAGTCCAAATTCTTAATTTACCTTTAGTATCTCTTTTGTATAGACTTGCTAAACTAGTAATATTCTTCATTATTTGCTATCCCTTTCGTCAACCATTTTACGAATTATTGCCATATAGTTCTCATTAGTAGGTTCCATGCCATATTGCTTACACAATTTCTTTGCTTGTGGAGTAACAAAACCTTTAGATTCTAGTATTGTTAACGGACTTTCACCTGCTTTATATCTAGCAAAATACTCATCAGTAGTAAAGTTTTTAATAAGAAAAGACTTAAATGCACCTGCAAATTTAACATATTTAAACCTAGCAACAAACTCATTGTTACCATAATGTTGTGTACTATCGTTGTTATACGTTAAGTACATTCCGTCATAATTAAAATTGTCTTTTACAAATGTTGTCATTTAGTATCTCCTTTTGTTTAACTTATACTTTATAATAGCACATCTAGCCTGTTTGTCAACCTTTTATTTTAGTGCTATTATATTGGCTTTTTTGTTAACTTACTCACTAATTATAGCATCTTTCATCGCTTTGTCAACCATTTCTTGGTCGTCTTCGACTTCATCATATGCCATCTTTTTCTTTAAAAGCGAAGTATCTGTAGCACTTAAACGGACATCACTATCACTATTAAACATTGCTTGTTCTAATAAGAACATCTGTTCTAACCCATCATTGTTCCATATTGTGTTTAATAGTTCATTAACTTTTTCTATATCCATTCGACGAAGACGATACTGTTGAAAATGTCGTTGCAAGTATGCATGGAACACTTCCGGAATCTTCTTGTAATCACTAAATGCAAATGTACCCTTAAATCCTGCAGGGTGGTGGATGTTGTTAAGCAAATGTGGTTGATTGTAGTAATCAATCTTTGTTTGTACACAATCATCTAAACTACGTTCATATACTGTAATACCCATAATACCTTTCCTTTAGTTTTTCTTAATTACGAAACAATTATAACACAAAATAAACCCACCCGTCAACCTTTTTGGGTAAATAATTGTATGAGATATAGTCATAAGAATATTGTACTTGAGTACGCAACTACAAGATCAAGGTTATATATCGATGATAGATTGGTGTTTTTAGGTTCCGGGCTTATTGCTATAAAAATGTTTATAGAACAATCGGGAAATAATCCTGCGGTTATAGAACGTTTTAAGGCTCAATTATTTTACCCAACAAACGCTCGTTCTAATGTATAAGATCCTGCAGAACGATTGTTCCCTTCAGTGTAACCTTTGTCTTCTAAACGTTGTTTCATTTCTAAGTTAAAATCCATGCTACCACATATCATAACTTTATCAGTTTTTGGAGTAATGTCGTCCCATATACCGGCGTCAATGTATTTGGTAATTCGTCCTTGGTTCTTAAATTCTTCTCTAGTTACTGTTGGGAAATATGTAATGTCTTGTTCTTCTAAGAATGTGTTATATGATCTCAAATCTTGTACAAGTGGAACAGTCCAATACACTGATATACTATCAAAGTAATCATATGTTGTTGGGTCTCTTAATAAACTAATAAACGGAGCAATGCCTGTACCAGTTGCAACTAAATGCAAATTGCCTCCTAGTTCTAAATTATTAAGTGTAAGAGTGCCAGTGGGTTTTTCACCTACTATTAATTCATCATCTACTTTAATATCTTTTAGTCTACTAGTTAATGGACCATCTTCTACTTTAATACTGTAGAATTCTAAAAACTCATCATACGGTCCACTAGTAAAACTGTATGCTCTCATTATAGGTTTATTTTTTTGTAGTTTTTTTGACCAGTTATCTAATCCAATCATAGTAAACTCACCCGCAACAAATCTGTATGTTGGTGGTCTTTCTAATTTTATTTTAAATAGTTTATCAGTGTAATGTGTAACTTCTATGACTTTTAAATTCATATTATTTTACAAATGTTCCTTGCTTTAATTTTCCTACAACAGAGTCATATGTTTCACCTAAACATTTTAGTCTAAGAATTACACGTTCTGAGGTTATCTCTGGAACACCGTGTACTGCCATTCCGTTAAACATAGTAGGGTGTTCTAGACTATAATGATGTAAGTAATCTATATCATTATCGTCCCAACCGTATTTCTTTTCGTAGTTGATATTTCTTTCTGGTTCAATACCTTCTCTACTAAAGAAACTAATAGGAGTAATGTCTTTTACAGGTAATATTGGAAACATAATAGCACAATTCATAAAATGATCAGTATGTGGGTGAAACTTGTAACCAACATCATAATGTAGTATATCAATATGGTCTGGATCAGGATATTCGCCCCAATTAAACTTATCTACTAAATCTCTAACAACAGGAAAGTCTAACAAAGACATATCGTTCTTTTTCCTTATTGCTATTGTATTCATTCCTTGCCGACCTTTAAATTCTCTTTTAGTACCTCTTGCTAGATACTGCATATAATCACCAAAGTTTTCTATAAGGTGTCTATGCTCTTCAAATAAATCTTCCAAGGCTTGTCGGTCATAAGTTACTTCATCTATTTCTGTGTGAAACTTGCCTTGTATCATTTTTTAAATGTATCCTATTAATGTAACTATAACAAAGTAATTTATATAATGTAATGCTTGGTCAATAGTTTGTAATCCCCAAAACATTTTGCCATTTTTAATTACTTTGTACTTGTTTAATATTATGTGTTTTAACCAATCTATTATACAATGTGTAGTGTAATCAAACATTGATAATAGTAATGCATATTTGATATCTATAAAGAATAGTAATATGATTAGTGTTGCTACTGCATGGTCAATACAGTGTCTATGTAAACCTCGATTAAATAAGTTGCTCTTATCTGCGGATGGTCGTGTTGACTGCATGAATAAGTCACAAAATGTGTGCTTAATCAGAAGTAAAATAAAGACGGATGTCATATGTTTCTCGATGTGTAAAGGACAATTAGTGGGTTGGAGAGAGAGTATTCAAATCCGTTAACACGTGAACTAATAATTAGTTTTTTCAAATCCGACCAATAAATTTAGTAATAGATATTACTAGGGAAATTAGCACTTCCCTCCAACGTACAACTATTTATCTAATACAATGAATACGCCTTGGTCTAAGGTAAAAATGTCAAACCCCCACCCTGTAATGCTTTGCCTGCCACCACCGACAGTTTTGTCGTCTACCATCTTCTCATCACTTACTGTACTACTATAATGCCATAGACCGTCTTTTTCCACCATAGCAAACTGCATACCTTCAACCATGTCAGCATTCATACTATATAAGGACCCACTATCCTTATCCCAATATATGCCAAAATACCCACGATGATCGTCAAGTCTAGGCTTGGACTTGTAAAAAATGTCAACAGGCACGTCAGGCTTATCGAGCTCAGTAGTGCAAATGTATCGTACTTCGCCTCCGGTTTCGACTCCATAATATTTCTCCACTTGATCAGTATCAGTTAAAGGTTCGTGATTAATCTTCATTATTCTCTTTATCTATTTTATCCACTGTTTGATGTATTCTGTCATCTGTTATATCAATAACACCAGATTGTTGTAATACGTCTAATGTCGTAGTAACACCGTGTTCTACTCCTGCTTTCCAATTATAATAAGCACAAGCACCTGTAAAGATTATAAACGCACTGCAATGCCAAACTGTTAATACCATAACATTACCTCTTAATTGTTAAAAGATTCAAAGAATTTTATACTTGCTAAATTCTTTGCTTTTGATTCTACCATAATATCTGCAAACTCATTAAATGTGGATGCCCAAGTATTTACCGCATTATTCCACATAAAGTCACTATGTCCACGCATCTTGCCTTTTTTGTAACCTTGTTCTAATAATAATTCCTTATCAGGTAATGTGTTAACATCGTGGTCTATAAGATAGTCAAGTCTACTTACTGAATAATGCATTGCAGGACGTAAGCCACGCCAACTATCTATTACGCCTTTAAATCTATCATCGGAGGGTTGTATGTATTCACCACTTTTGACCCAGTGATGGTGTATGTCAAGTACGAGTGCGAGGTGCTTGCCAAGTTCGAGACTGTCTTCGATGCCCCACGAGTTTTCGTCGTTTTCAATGGTAATAACATTTCTCGCCTCTTTAGAAAGTCTTGGGAGGACATTAATGATACCGGTTGGACCTTGTCTACCTGATATATGGACATTGCATTTGAAGTCTTGGAACTCCTTGCCGTAGCCCATGAATTTGATGCAATCAACATGATATTCGAACTCCTCTATACTACGTTCTACAACTTCGGGCCTATCACTTGCTAATACAACAAATTGACCAGGGTGCATACTAAGACGTACATCATGTTGTCTGGCAATGTCGCCTACTTTAATTAAGTTGTCTTCTAAATATTTTTGTACATATGCTTGTTGCCAAAAGTAACGCCAACTAGGTTCTGTGTATGCTGGTAGCAAGTCACTGCCTAGTCTAAGCATTCTTAGTTCTGGTTGTAATGTACTTACATAGGTAATAAGATTTTTGTACGATTCAATATTATGAACCATAATATCCCAAAGTCGTTGTTCAGCAACTTCTTTAGTTTGCCTATTAAGCCATGAGATTGTTGTCGACCTACTGTTGTAAGGACGTTGCAGTTCTTCTAATACTTTTTTATTTTGGGTTTGATCTGCTACCATGTACTTACAAGCGAAACCAACTCTTTTTATATCTTGATTAAACATAATATCCTATACATTAAACTAAACATAACACTATGTTAGCACAATTATATTATGTTGTCAACAGTTGATTTTCTAAGTTTTCGTAAGTATCGGCATACGCATTTGGGTGATTTAAAAGACTGTCCGGTGTCCAGTCATTAACAAATATAAACTTAACATCGTTGAAGTGTTCAATAATGTGTCCTATTTGTTGGACATCATATCCCATGTCACGTTGCTTTGCAGTTTCTTTTGGATTGTTTTGTGATCCTGAATAGATACAATTAATTGCACCAAAAGGATTTTTCATTGATCGTTCGCCAGAACCAATAAAATCATAACCAATAATAGTTACAATTTCATTTTCTAATGCGGCAAGTAGTATTGCATAAGAACCGGATGTCCAATTCTTTTCTTCATCTTTTTCGTGTGTAATAGTGTAAGGTATTTCTGGTAATACTTGTAAGTATGGATTCTTAACAATGTTGATTAAGTCAGTTGTTGTAAACAAGTAGGACTTTTTTTGTAAATTGTGTTCCACTGCTTCTTGTAAATGATGTAACTTATTACAAACTATATTCTCTACAACAAAGTCTCTGTGAATACTGTTACACCCATATGTAATACCTCTGCCAAAAAGTTTTCGTAAATCAAAATCTTTCCTACTATTAGCATTACCTATTGCGTAACCAACATCCATTATTGAGCTTGTCCAATAATGGCCCAAACTGTGCCACCTAAACAAATCCAACCAACCGGTTGACCAACTGCTGGATTACTATTCCATGCAATGTCGCCTTTTTCTCCGGAATGTCCTGGTGTTTCTGTTACTGAAGAATGTCTTGTGCCTGCAAGTACAGGGTTAGATATTTTTGTTTCACCGTCTTGTGTTAATACAATGTTGTTGTGTGTCGCTGAGCCAATTTCCATATTGCTTTTGGATCTAATCTCAACTGTATGTTGTTTGCTCTTACCTATATTAAGATTTGTTTCCTCGTCCCATAAGGTTAATGTGCTTGTTGGTTCGTCTGTATTAATGCCAACTCTTTTTGTACTCGATGCGTATAATGTGTTACCAAGTAATGTTTCACCTACTACAACCAAGTCTGATAAGTTACCAACCGACTTAAGATTACTGTTAATTATAGTTTTAGGCAAACTATCGCCTGCTACAAAATCTTGTAATTCTGATAATCCTTGTATGCTATCAGCAGTTAATAACCCTGTTACTGTTAATTTATCTACTGTAATTTCTTGTGCATTTAAGTTGTTAGTGTTTAAATTTTCTGATGTAATGTCTGGAGAGTGTAATGCGTGTGTTACTTGCACACCATTTGCGTCAACATCTAACTCTGGAGTTGAAAGTAATTCAGTACTAAGGTGTTTAAAATCGCCAGTAATCATACCAGCGTTCATTCTAAATCCTTCCCAATTAACTGCACTATTGTTAATAGACCCAGTTGGGAATTCTAAACTATCGATTGTTTCTTGTACAGATTGTTTAACAAATTCTGCGACAGATTCCTTAAGATTTACTTTATTAAGGTTCTCTCGTATTTGTTTTTCTACAGTTTCACGTATGAATGACTGTAATGCGTTTTGTAGTTCTTGTGACATTGTTGCCTCTTTGATTTATTATTAAATCTTGGCAACTGCAATATACTCGTAACTTCTACTGAATAGGTTTTTGTAAAACAGGCTTTGAGATATTTTAAAATCTGAACAGCCTAAGTCGTGTATATATTTTGCAAGTTGCTTGAAATATAATGTTCTTTTTATTTCAGTTACCTCGGATATTAATTTACCGTTGCTTAACTGATACATTGTTTCGTTGAATTTCTGCTTGTCTGCACGATCCCATGTTCTATGGCATACAAATACATGACTTGCTTCACCACTATTAATAACCATGGGTGGATCCACTAAACGGTCCACTGACTTCATATTTTTGAAATCTTTAATAGTAGTTACTAATGCTTTTCTAGTATAACCATGTGCATCAGCAATAATTTGTTTCTGAGTATCCTCAGTTCCGTATCTCGTAAAATAACTATCCAATGCTAATGTAACATCAAACTTTTGATCTGTAATTTCATCTTTAGTTAATACTGTAACGTGCTTTAAATCTTCATGGTTACGGATAAATTCCGATTCATGATCATCTCTACACAATACATGATACTTAAAAGCATCTACGTTGTCTTTGCATAATGCCCAAAGAATAGGATTGAAGCCCAACACCAATGCAGTGCTATATTCGTCAGTTGTAAAATCGCCCATTGTATCTCTTATGATCTGAGCTTTTAATTCTACTAACTTTAGAAATTTAGTTTTATCCTGCTTATATAGATTGTCAACAGTATTGTACCAATACATTTTCATTTTTATCCTTTTGGATTGTTTTATACAATGTATTTATCAATACTATTGCGTAGCCGTATAAGACTCTACTTTTCGTACTTACTAGTGTCTTTGGCTAATAGTAAACAGTCTGCTTGGATTGTTTGTATAGCAACATCAATCTCGTCTTTAGACGATTTAATTGGACCGTACTTCATATCTCGTAACTTATCCGATTGTACCTTAATGCTGTCTATCTTTTCACAGAACTGACTTATTTTATGCAACATAGCATTTCTCCTTAATTTGGCGCACCCTACAGGACTCGAACCTATTACCTCTGGTTCCGCAAACCAACGCTCTATCCAGATGAGCTAAGGGTGCCTTTATAGTTTTGGTGGAGGATACAGGGATCGAACCTGCTACCTCCTGAATGCAAATCAGGCGCTCTCCCAGATGAGCTAATCCCCCAAAACTAAATTCTTTTTGTAACATACTAATACTATAATATAACATTCAACGAGTGTTGTCAAGAGCCATAAAAGTGGCGGAGAGACTGGGATTTGAACCCAGGAAAGAGTTGCCCCTTTGCCGGTTTAGTAAACCGGTGCTTTCAACCGCTCAGCCATCTCTCCGGAGTATTTTTATTTAGGTACGATTTCAAAACACTTAACTAGTGCCTGCATATCAGTCAAACCAGCCGCTTTACATTCTGCGTATAATTTCTTTCTAGCGCCGACTACTTCGTCTGGTGCTACTTTTATACTTTGCATCCTATTTGATTTTGCATTAGGATTCATGCCACGATATCTGGTATTATGTTTATTATTTTTGTTACGATCATTCACGCAATTTATTTTTCTGTGGTGCCGCTTCCCGGATTCGAACTGGGCACCTACTGATTACAAATCAGTTGCTCTACCAAATGAGCTAAAGCGGCGTTGATATTATTTACCTGTTAAAATTTTCAATGTCTTATTATTGAATACAGTACAAGTATTTGTTTCATTATAACGAACTATTGCTCGATTGTCAACTCTTTTTCTGCGTCTTGCCAAAAATCTTTTAACGAGTCTAATTTCTCTGTTAAGTCTTGTATTTTAATTCTTGTTTCTGCTTCTTCTTTTACATCTTCTATTAGTGGAAGATTGTCTTTCATTTCTGCTATACGCCTGGTATATTCAGATATGAGTGTCTTGTATAGTGTCTTTGATTGTTTCATTTTGTGATTATTCTTTAAAGGTTATGCTAGTTTGAACATTCCGCCAAAGATGTTATCAACAAATGTACTGTGGTCAATCTGCTCGTAACTTGTGCAGTTCTCGGGTAGAAACCCTCGATGCCACATATAAACAAAACTAGCAACTACACAGGCGTTAGCATAATGCCAACTGTTAAGTGTTCTTCGTCCAGGTATCAGTAAATGACTGTGTTTTACTAAATCTTCTGTTTGATACTCTGAACTACTTGTAACCGTAGTATGGAACAATGTTTCTGTGTGCCAATCAACTTTACTAGCATCAACGTTGTCGGTATCTGCTATCCAGTTTGTTTGTATGTCGATATTATCATCTCCTAGCCATGAATCAATTTCACTAGCGAAAAAATATTTATTTTGTAACTTAATAAGTTTAGGTTGCCCTAATACGTTATTCATTACTTCTTGGTAATCTTCTAATGACAATCCAGGTAAAGCATTTTCACCTGTTTCACTAGTTTTAGAAATTCCTGTAAAATGTTTGATAGACTTTACATTCTCGTTTACATTAACAATACGTTTAATCCACATATCCGTTGCCGCATATTGTAAATTAATATCATCTAAAATAATGTTATTGTGCGGTGCTACGTCATCTTGTAATGCAAATGTACAAAGTAACGGTATTCCGAATTCTGAACATAAGCCTACTATATTGTCATCTTCATAGTTTGGGTTTGTACAAACTACAATGTCAGCACCTCTGACAATATCATGCATTGTTAGTGTTGATGTAAATTTTCTAACATATGCTGGGTTCAAATAATTATCACCAAAACAAGTAACTTGAATTTCATCATCGAACTGTACTGCATTAATTTCAAGTAATGTTTTTACGGCATATAAATTTTTGCCATCGCCTACTATGTGTATATTAATCATTGAACCTCTCCCTAACGTGTTGATAAAAAGTGTCTAATTCTCCACCAAACTGTCCGGTTAGATGGTCTACTGCTTGTAGGCAATATTCTGTATTATTGTTGTTCAATTCAATTACAAAGTCTTCGTGCAACTTTGTCCAGTTTTCTAACTGTGGTAAACTGTCAAGGCTTAGTTTAGCAGTATCTACAACTGCATATAGTGTAAGGTCTGTGTTCTTTTCTTTCACAGTAACCGTGTCTAGTTCAAGCACGGTGTACCTGTCTCTTAATGCTTCTGCTTGTTTTTTACCATATACTATGTGCATCTTTGCCTCTCTTGAATAACTTATTATACTAGTACTTATCTTCTTCAAAGATAGGTAAATAATAATGTAAGTTAAGTATTATAATAACAGAATTATGTTGTTATGTCAAGGAGAATGTATGGATATTTTTAAACTCATAGCAGAACTAGGTTTCCCTATTGCAGGTGCTTTAGCGGCTGGCTTCTTTGTCTTTACAACAGTAAAATTTATACTTGCAAGTGTAACTAGTAGTATTCAAGGGCTAAAAGGTATTGTAGGCAGTTTAGACAACCGTGTACAAACAATGAATAACGACTTGGTTAAAATGGATTCATTAATAAGTTATGCATTTGGCGTTAAACCAAATGTAGACAGAATTGCCGCTAATGAAGGCAAAGAAGACGCAAGGAGAGACTAATGGCAGATATAGATATTAACCAAACAGTGGAAGCACCACCCGTTGATGATGGTTGCATTACTGAATGTTTTGGCGAAGCAGACAGAGTTGGTGTAGAGTTCACTGACGCCGGTGTAGTTAAAAATATTACAATAGATGATAGTGTTTCCGGTATAGGTGATGTACAAGCAGGTATAGAATTTATCTATAATATGCGAGAACATATGGTAGATATTAGTGTAGCCACAGTATATGCAATAACTGTGTATGCTCTTGTTTTATGGATTAAAAGGAAGTTAAGATAGTGATATTTAAACATGATAGTAACAGATTTAATTAGCGATTACGGATTTCCTATTGTTGCCGCGGTGGGCATGGGATATTTCGTATATTATATATGGAAATGGGTAACTATTGAAGTTAAACCTTTAATTGGCGCAACTAGTGGAACACTTATAGGGTTAATTGACCGTATAAGAATGCTCGATAACGACATGATAAGATTAACACAAAAGATTAACATGGTTATAGAGTTCAAAGAAGAATACGAAAAACTAACGGGGAAGAAACTCGCAATGACTGTCGATGACATCGAATCGATTAAGAAAGAGAACTTAAAGAATGCTAAAAAGAAATAACAACTGGCTTAATAGTCAAAATACTGCTACTAAAATATATTTAAAATCACAACCTATATGGCATGATAAAGATATGCTTATCGTAATTACTGTTGCTTTATTGTCTGGATTTCTTGTAGGACTTGCAGTTTAACAATTGGTAAGAATTTCCATTGTAATACGTTATTATCTTTACAATAGTCTTCAAACCTATGTCTAATTGCAACAACATTATCTGCACCATATTTAATTCTAGTTGGCAAGTATGTAAAGATATTAGAACGCCATATGCTAGAACCAGGCTTTATCCAGGAAAAATCTTCTATAATATCCTTATTAAGGAATTCAACTGGAATAGATTCAAACCAATCCCAAAAATCTTCTCTGTCTATACTATCAGGTAACTGATTTAATACCGTTTCTTTATTGGTATAAATTTCTTTGTAGTACTCGATACTGTGTTTGCTTATATCATAAAACACAACTGTGTCAGGTATTACGTTATTTTTATAATATTCAGTTAATGTTATAAATGGTTTGTTACCAGCACACAATAAGTAAAGTGTTTTATCATAAGAGTAAAATTTATCGTATTGTTCTTTGCTACAATCTTTGTACACAGGTTCTGTGTTTTCCACATATAACCTATCTAAGTCTAAATTATAGTTGTGTTCGGTTTCCCAATCATCATCAGTTTTGACAAATGTATCCAATCCAACTTCTTTAGAAAACCATTTTATTGTTGTATTAACAGGAACATCTTGTACAAACGTATCAGATCCTGACACAAACCAATCATGATTTAATCGTATAACAAAACAAAAACTATTCATGTTTTTAAATGCAATAATATCCGGTTCATCTTTAATTGCTTCTTTTACAAAATCTAACATTAATTCGTTACGCAAATATGTACCTTCTCGAACGATAAGTGCGTAATCTGCCTTGTTTCTGAGGTTAGTAAGAGTACTGTCTAATGTACCAGTAATTTTAAATATATCAATATGTTCGTTATCTGCTACAGTATTATCATCTCTGATCAATCCCATATCAAATATGTTTGACCAAGTTATGTTGTGTAAGTACTCGTCACTTGTACAATTTAATGCTACTGCTACTAAATTCATATCAACTTCCTGTAGTTTTCATAAGCCTGTTTCTTAAACTCTGTAGTTTTGCCACCATGTAAAATAATATGATATCTATGTTCATTGCTATTATTACGAACACTGTGCTTGTTACTTAAATCTAACCATGCACCTTTATTTTGTTTAAATGGTACAACTCCGACATCCTCCATAACAAATTCACATCCTTCTGGATTGTTAATTGCAATGTTGATAGGACCTAATCTACTTTTATCATAATCTCTATGTGATTCAATATAACCACCGGGTGCTACAGACATAATTCTAATTCTATCAAAGTCTATAAAATAATTTTGTTCTAACAACCATTGTTTAAGTGAAGGTATACTGTTACTTGCGTTAGTCCAATCAAAGACTGCATCTTCTTCTTGTATATCATAAAACATTGGAGCATTAGTGAATTCATCACCTTGCCCGTGCATAACTAATGATGACCAACCTTTTGATTGGTCTTCTCTGTGATTATAAAAGTTATCTTGTGCTTGTGATATTTCTTGTAAAATATTTTCTACAGGCATATTGACATCGAACATTAAATAAGGTAACTTACTATCTGTTCTTAATTCAATTGGATTTTTACATTCTTTGTTAAAACTTAACATTTGTCGATTGTCTTTTCTTTTATTCTTGTTCGCCGTTTGCTTTACTTTTTGCGTAGGCGGCATCTGCTCTCATTTGTGTTGCTATTCGCAGTTGCATATAATCTCTTAAAGGTGGCTTAGTCTTTGGTTTATCTTTTCGTGCAGAACCCAGACTCAACGAATCTTTTATTTGCTTGTTGCGATGAATACTCCGTCCCATTGTTTTGTACCTTTTCTTTTTAGCTCATGGGCCCGTTCAGACATTACTTCATAGTAATTATGAAGCTCTTCAGGGCATACACTTTGTAATTTGGAAATTTGATTAATCGCTAGATCCCACTTGGAATCTCTATATAACTGCAAATATTTATCATGTTCCTTGACGTAATTAACTGCACACTCACTAAACAAAGCAGTATAAATGGTAGCCGGTACTGTCTTGCCCTTAACTGCTATTTTATCTAGTTCTATGAATGTGTATTCGTCGGATACTGAACTTTCACCAACTAACAATGTTAAACCGTACTCTTTACTTTGCCCCTCTAGTCTTGCCGCTAAATTAACACAATCACCCAAAACTGAGTAGTCAAAACGTTGATTAGACCCCATATTACCTACCACAGCACTACCTGTGTTAATACCAACACCAATTTTAATAGGCATTAATCCTTCGGATTCTAATTCTTTATTAAGTTTTCTTAATGCAACAAACATCTCATCAGCAGTTTTAATTGCTAATTCACGTTGTTTAGGAACATCTAAAGGTGCGTTCCAAAATGCCATAAGTGCATCACCAATATACTTGTCTACTGTGCCTTCGTTTTTCATAACAATATCTGTCATAGGTGTCATGTACCTATTAATTAAAGAAGTTAACCCTTGTGGATTTGTTTTGTATTGTTCACTAATAGGAGTAAATCCTCTAATGTCACTAAACAATAAAGTTAACTCTCTTGTATCGCCACCTAACTTTAATAGTTCTGGATTTTGTTGTAATTTCTTAACCATAGCAGGTGCTAGATAGTGCTCAAACTGTTTTTTAATTTGTTGTTTTAAACTAAACTCTTTTACAAATCTATTAAACACTGCATGAAAGCCTGTAAGTACAAATACTATTAATGGCATTGTTACATCGAGCAAATACAAATAGTGTTGCCATGCATACAATGAACCATATACTAATCCTGCACTAACACTTAATATCGTAAGTCCAACAATATAATATGGTAATCTAACACTTATTAAAATAATAAGGAGACCTAACGTAACAGAAGTTAGTAATTCAACTAGCACGGCCCAATACGGGCGTTGTATCTGGTCTCCGTCGATAACTGTTTGTAGTGTTACTGCCGAAGGTATATAATTATATTTAGGACCAGTAGGTGTAGCAATTACTCCACCGATGCCTTCTGCTGTCGAACCTATAATAACTGTTTTGCCTGCGAATAAAGAAAAGTCGTCACTACTTGCACTAATTGTTTCAAACTCTTTATTCCAACGTAACCATATTTGTCCATTGGGATCTGTACTAATAATTGGATATCCCGGAACACGAATTTTATCTATTCCGCCTTGGTTTGCTTTAATTTGATAACTTGGTTTACCTGTACTAACTCTAATAACTTCGATTGCTATTGATGGGTATGTGTTAGTGCCTACTCTCATAATTAAAGGAACACGTCTTACAACACCATCTATCTCATTAGGTGTATTTAGAACACCAACGCCGTCTGCATTTAAGCCTAGTAACGGAATAGGTCCTAACATACCGGGCCATTCGAACAAATAAGGTACTGCATCACCTATTGTTGCAACTCCTCTTGTTACCGCATTTTTATTTACTTTTAAACTTCCTACTTGTGCAATAACAATCCCATTGCCGGCTATCGATTCAACAAATGCTTGGTCACCGCCTAATCTATCATCTTCACTAAACAGTATAGGTATTACAATTACACCTGCTCCTGCTTCACGCAACTTCCAAATAAGTTCTGCTAGAACATCACGTTTCCAGGGCCACTGTCCGTATTTTTCAATAGATGCTTCATCTATTGTTACAATACCAATGTCGTTGGATACAACCGGAGTATCGGTTTGTTGTAGTAAATCAAACTGTTTAAGTCTCAATATTTCAACTATACTACTATTGCCGTAATGGAAGAAGGTTAGAACTGCCAATGTTACAAAGGCAGTTAACCAATGCGTTAAATATTTTTTCATACTAGTATTTATTTAAAGGAAATTTGGGGTGCTAATCTGATTGTGTAAAGGTCGTTGTTCCACAACCAGCGGCATTAGTGCAACTTTGTGTTAAACTATATGTCTTATCTGAACTACCATCTTGGTGTAAATCCAATGTACTTGAATACCCAGACATATTAATTGTTGCGGCATGGTCGCCTGATCCATCTTGGTCAACTGAAACAGTTTGGTTACTTCCAACTGTAATGTCTTGAAAGTGTGTTCCTGTTCCGGCTTGGTCTAAATCTAATGTGTTAGAACTTCCGTTAATATCCACAAACATCATTTTATCGCCATCGTCATTTTGTTGTAAATTTATATTGTTACTATTTCCTGCAATGTCGACATCCATAAAATGACCCAAGTTACCAACGGCTCCGTCTTCTTCTTGAGTGAAAGTTCCTGTATTACTATTACCAACTACATTTAATCTTAAATCATGGTCACCATCATCATCGATATTGTCACCTTGTCGTATTGTCATAGTGTTACTATTTCCGTTAATATCTAGCAAAACAGTATTGCCATCACTAAATGATCCTGAGTTATTACCCTGTGTAATTGATAGTGTATTATCGTCGCCAGTTATTTCTGCGTTGTCGATACTGCTGGAAGTTGTTCCTAAACCTGCAACTAAATTATCATTGTCGTATTGTATAATGTCTATGTTTGCATTATTACCACTTTGTGTAATATAAATTCCGTTGCCACTGTGTGTTATTCCTCTTGTAGTTGATCTTAAATTAGTTTGTGCAGTTGTAGGTTCTGAAGTATATGATGCTGGACTGAATACGCCTTCCTCTTCAAGTGTTTCTCCTAAAAAGACATACATTCTTGCTGAACGAGTTGTGTTAGCATTATTAAATTGTGCCTGGTCTAAAGTGATAATTAATTTACCACCATTACTACCATAACCATATACTGCCCAAGATTTCCAGCCACTAAGGCCTGATGCTGTATTTGACGCTATCGCCGTACCACCCGATTGCATTGAAAAAAGATTTCTTGTTACCCATGAATTTGAAACGGTATATTGAGAACCATTAGCGTGAGAAGTATAGTTTGCCTCACCATTGTATATTGAGATAGCACCTACACTTAATTTACTTTCAACAAGCGATTCAATGCTCAGCGTTCTAGCGCCATCATGGTCACCATTACCAGCAATTAAAACTGTGCCACCTGCACTAATGTAAGTTTCATATGCTGTCTTACAGGTACCACCACAACTGTTATTACCTGCTATGTTAATGTGTAAATCTTTACCAGTAAAATCACTTAAAGTAACTGAACCACTATTTGTGCCTGTAACTGTAAACCCATGACCCTCTAACTCACCTTTTACTTTATTGTACATATTGGTATCAGTATAGTTTATATGAGCTGTTTCGGCAAATGCTTGTATAGGTAATACTAATAATAAACTAATTAGACTGATTAATAGTGATCTGATTAACACCGGCATCTCCTAACTGTACATTATCTACACCAACAAAATTCTGCTTTAATGTTATGTTATAACTGTAATCTCTATCTAATCGTAGTTCCATAAAATTACCTGCACTATCTTCTTTAATAATAAGGTAACTAGGATCGTTTGTAAATGTTATTCCTGTTGTTTCGTCGAATCCAATTTTAAAACCATTCCTAGGATCAAATGCTTGTTTAAGTTTTTTGCTTAATTCTGCATTTAATACGACTAGTAAGTCTTGTAAAAAATCTTGTAATAAGAAGTCAATGTCTAATTCGTTTGCAAGTTCCTCATTTGATTCTTCTAATAAATCTTCATCTAAATCGTTAAATTCTAAAAAGTCAATATCTAATGCACTTGATACATCTGATAGTTGCTCTGCTAGTTCTATTGCTTCTTGTAAATCCTTGGGCTTTTGTACGATTAACAAGTTGTTAATCATATTAGCATCTAAATCCAGTATAATAGGTTTTAAAGGTTTAGATTCAAATGTTGTAACTACTGTTGTTTGAAATGCTTGATTCATTATAACAAATCCTGCATCTGTTTCAACTTCAATTTCTCCTACATAACAGTTGCCGTTGCTATCGCAACTCGGTAGTAAAATTATAAGACTGCTTCCAATCTCATCTACTGTCATCGTGAAGTCAGTGCCTCTTACTCCAATGACTGCCGTAGGTGTTTTGATCTTTACATTTTGTTTAAACTTTTTTCCTATTTGCCCACTTGCATACCTAACTGTGCCTAAACTGGCTTTGATAGATAGTGATCCAATATCATTTGCAGGGTCATAGACAAATTCATCGATTATTACATTACTGTGTGGCGTAATTTCTAATTTAGTATCGTCTATAAATTCTATATTTTGTTTATGCTTAAATGTTTCTATTCGGTCCATAGAGAATATATCAGAATCCACATCACCTTGTTCAGTTGTGTCTTCTCTATAAATCTTACTTGGTCCGTCCGATTTAGTAATTTTACCTATACTGGCAAATCCACTAGTCGGAAGAAAGCAGATTAGTATAACACAGAGCCACTTCATTAGTCGCTCTGCGTAATGTCTATGTCAGAATTGGTGCCAACTGTTGTTAATTGTATTTTGTTGTCATAAATTCCACTTTGTGTAATGTCCACTGTAGTACCTTCACCTGTATGATTATGTGTTAAACTATGTCCTGCACTATCTCCTGCGCCTGACATTATATAGTTCGCCGTGTTATCTACTGAACTGCCTAATGCATCATTATCCATATCGATGTCTGCATCTGCGTTCGCGGCATTTACTGTTAGTGTGATAGTATCTTCGTTGCTAGTTGCTAAATCTATTGTTCCTACAAAGTTAGCCGATGATGCACTGGCTCCAATAGCAACTGTTACTGTTGCGTCATCGCCGACTACATCTATGCTCATACTTACTGTTTCACAATTAGAACTTGCACAAGTTAAAGCAACTGTGTTAGAGTTACCTGTTAAATCTATATTACCTGTGTAAGTAGTACCGTTAATAACTGTAGACACAACGTTACTGTTACCAACTTGATCAATATTAAATGTCATGCTGTTACCAGTTAAGGATATCGCTGTACTGCTGTTACCTGCCACGTTGTTCTGTCCGTCCTGTGTTATATCCAAGTTTAAATTATTACCACTTTGTGTAATATAGATATCATTAGCATACACCGAACTTATAGAACAAACCAGAAACAAGAGCACATAAACTATTTTATTTGTCATTTATTTTCTCCGTCTGTTTCTGCCCTTTTAGTTTAGTTAACGTTTCCCATAGATACATATCAGCAGTGTTTTTAAAACAGTTGCCTCCTGCATTGCAAACGTTAAAGTCATCTCCCGGTGCTCCTTTTAGCATTTCACTTTCGTGCATAGTTGGGATTGAGTTAATGTCCGGTTTAGAAATAGGCACAGATTTTAATTTAGAACTTTGGAGAGTCGTATTTTTATCATCTGTATTAATTACTTCACCGGACTTATGGATTAACTTCGTAGTTTTTTGTGTCGTTTTCTTAAACTTCCACAAGCCCTTGATTTCGCCTTCTTTGACGATCTCGACAATAGCCTGCTCAATAGCAAGTCTAACTGCCTGATTGGTAGGTTCATTAACTGCTGAACCTATCTCAATTTCTAATGCTCTTGTACCTAAATCTAAAAATCTAAATACATCTGAGCTATCTTTATAACTTGCAATAGTCTTATCAACTGCAACCGACAGTAGTATTTCACCAGTTGATACACTAATAATTCTCATTGCCACAGATACTCTATCTGTTCTGTATTCTTTTGATGCTCCAATACCAAAGTATCTTGCACCTACACCGCCACTTTCAATGTTGCTATCGTAACCTATAATAGCACCATCTAATAATAGTCCAGCAAATAACATAGGTTGTAATGCTAGTGCATCTTTACCTTCAAAATTTTCTCTTGTGCTTCTTATTAATTGTCTTTCTTTTACCAACGAGTCTAAACTAACACGTTCTAATACCTTAAACCATTTACCGCCTCCGGCTTGTTGCAATGCACGAATCACATGACTCTCTGCACCTTGCGTTACTGCGGTACTTAATTGACTAAAATTTGTTGAAGGTTTACGTTGTCCTGTTTTATCTCCAAAGCCGTATAGTGCTATGGTAATAATAGGTCCGTCGATTGGTGGTAAGTTTAGAAGTGCATTAACCCCTATTGGTATCGAAGCAGGTGGGTCGTATCTGACTTGCTTTACAGGGTTACCTGCACAAGCACCTAGTAACAATATGATGGATAATGCTACAAATATCCTCATCCATTAAAACCCGAAGCCACTTAATGGCACCACTAGTTCACTAAATGAACCATCGGCTTCAGTTATCTGTACAGTAATTGTACTCGAAGATGTATCTTTAATCCAGTATATAGTTGCACCTTCGACAGTTGCAGTACCACTATTGGCACCAGTGTCAGAAAACATACTATCAACTAAATTTTTGGATAAGTTTGCGTAAATTCTTGATTCAACGTTTGCTAAGAATTTTGAAAGAGTTTCTTGGGCGGCATCTCTAACTGCTTGTCTTTCAGCCGCTTCTTTGGCTTTCTTTATTTCAGCCGCACGTTGGAATTGGAGTTGCTCTATACTTAAGACGTGTGTACTATAACCTTTTCCACTAAAGGAAGGATTTTTAAATTCATGTGTTAAGTCGCTGGCGTATGCAGGCGTCATAACGAACATAGTCAAGGCTATAGTGATAAAAAATTTCATAATAATACGATCTCCATTAGTATTTATAATTTATTCGATTAAATAAACCGACATTATTAAGGAAATCGTAAATATTTTTACACCTACATAAATACTAAGGTATAGTAAGACGTTATTATACTGGACGGTAGTTTATAGCCCTTTACTACCGTCCTTTTATTTCTAAAACTTTCATTCTAGCAATGAGACGTGTTCTTCCCACACCCAAATATCTACTCGCGGCGGCAACTGACTTGTGCATTGTTAACGCCTCAGTTATCTCACTGGTTTCAATTTGTTTAAGTTTGTCTGGGAGGGTAGTGTCAAGGGATTCAATAGCAGAGCCTGGTGCTCCCCATATGTCGTCCATCATTTCGAACAGTACTGTCTGTTCATTTGTGAAAACGCCCTTGTTCATACTAGTATTTATATACCGCATAAACAAAGGCGTTTCTAAGTGGTTCTGTTATCTTTTACCAGATAACCAATCTGATTCTTCTTCTGTGTAGGGCCACATTTAGTTATGTTCTCCACGATAAATTTTACCGCCTTTAGAAACATAAGGAATGTCTCCACGACAAATACCTATGTCATGTAATTCTGCATCTGATAACCTAGAAAGAGTTCTTAAAGTTGTTGCGTTTGCTCGGCGCTTTTTGTAAGCATCTTGTATTCCTAAAACATACTCTTTAATTGTGTTGCAAATTGCACAAACATTTAGTGTTATAGTAGACATTATTTTAATTCCTTATTCTTTAGTGCCATCATAAGTGCTTTTGCTTCTTTATGATATCCCATTTGTGATAGTTGTGACGCGGCTCTAATAGTACCTGCATTTTCGCCTAGATGTATTATTGCTGATAAAAACTTTCTTACTGCTTCGCAAAACGAACAGTAATATACTGATAATGTATTCATGTTATTGTGTGATCCCTGTTTCAAATTTATGTTTGTATCTGGGACCATTACCTGTCTGTTGCATAACTTCGTAAGCATATCTCCAGTCGTTTCCGTATTCTGTCTTTGCCCATAAGAGTAACTGATCGTCTTTCGCACCACGTGTAGGGGTGAATCGGACGTCAAGCCAACTCAAGATGGACGTATATAGCATTTGTGCCATTTGTCAATCTCCTAAGTATAAAATATATATGATGCTTGAGGAAAGCAATACCCCGGAACTTCCCCGGCGGTGCGTGAACCTTTGGTTCCCGTCAGTCTTTTTAAAGCATAGCCAATGCTCTAGTCTTTCCTAGTGCCACTCTTTTTTTCTGAGCCGAGGTCGCTCTTGAATAAAAACAAACGAATGTTTGTGATTTTTTTATTCAATGTTATTTATACAATAGGTCAGGATTACTGCCCTATTAGGATTGCATACTCGTTATGCATTTTTGTTATAATGGATTACTCGCCTATAGTTGAATTTTCATAGACTGTATTTAATTGATTTGCTACTTGAATAAATGTAGCACACTTCGAAAGTCGCTTTAACTTATTTGCTCCAACGTAAGTGCAGGCACTTCTGATGCCTCCTAGAATGTCTTGAATAGTTATGTCTACATCTCCGCGATAAGGTACTAGTGCAGTACGTCCTTCGCTACTACGGTAGTCTTTTAAGCCACTAAAGTGTTTTTCGTTGGCTGTTTTAGAACTCATACCGTAGAATTGCACAAACTTCTTTTCTTCTATCTTTCTAGTTGTACCAGTTGACATTTCATTAGTCATATATTTTTTAGTAATTACTTCGCCACCGCCTTCATTATGTCCTGCTAACATACCGCCAAGCATAACAAAATCTGCTCCTCCGGCAAAAGCCTTAGCAACATCACCCGGGCAAGTACAGCCACCATCAGCAATGATATGTCCACCTAATCCGTGGGCCGCATCAGCACATTCCATAACTGCTGAAAGTTGAGGATATCCAACACCAGTTTTAAGTCTAGTAGTACAAACACTGCCAGGACCAATACCAACTTTAACAATATCGGCTCCATTTAATATCAATTCCTGTGTTTGGTCTGCCGTAACTACGTTACCGGCAATAATAACAATTTCTGGATAACTTTTCCTAAACGCACTAATAAAGTCTAAAAAGCGTTCACTATACCCGTTTGCTACATCAATACAAACATATTTTAATTTGTTACCTGTTTGCTCGTATACATCACGAAACTTTTGTTGGTCGTGGTCTAAAATTCCTATGCTCATTGCTACATTATTACTACGTTCGTTACCTTCTACGTCAAAGTAACTTACTAGTTCTGTAACTGTGTAAGTTTTAACTAGACAGGTAAAAATTCTTTGTTTTGCTAACTTATCAGCCATAGCAAGTGTGCCAACACCGTCCATGTTTGAAGCCATAAGTGGTATGCCTTTAAAGTCGCCATGCTCTGAACGTCTATTTAATCCTGGTTCGCTTGGCTTATAATGACGATAAGTAAACCTACGGTGTAAATCTACTTCTTTCCGTGAACCCAATGTACTACGTTTAGGTCTCATTAATACACTAGCATAATCTAGTTTGATATCTGATTCTATTCTCATTTTATTATCTCAATCCTTGGTGATAAATGTTTAGGTTGAAAACCTAATTTCTTCATATATGTAATGTCGGCTAATGTGTGTTGTCTTTCATGTGGCGTGTGTAATTTAATTGGTAAGTCGGGTGCATAATCTCTAACTTGCACACTATTACCCGATCCAATATCAATACACCCTATAACATCGGGATTAGTAACTAGTATCCAAATTGCATCTAAACAATCATCCATGTGTATAAAATCTCTAGTATGATTTGTTACATATTCTAATGTTTTATTTTTTAACTTATCAAAAAACATTCCTTCTCTTGGTACATCCGAATATACAGTATGAAATCGCATACCAACTGTAAAAGGATAAGATGCTCCTAAGAATTCCAAACAATGTTTGGAAGCCGCATACGGATTTAAATGTGGTTCATATTGTGAGCTCGAACTTGCATAAAGAATTCGTTTGCCTTTATACTTGTCAAATAAGCGTCTACTGGCTTCAATGTTATTCAACCAATAACTTGTTGGGTCTGCTAAACTTTGTCTTACTCCACTTTTACCTGCTAAATGTATAACAATGTCTACAGTATGAGGTTCAGGCAGTTCACAATCCAGTAAATCGTTACCATCTTGTTTGTCGATACCTATTACATTATGAAAATCTCCAAGACGTTTTGTTAACTGAGATCCAATAAAACCTTTGTGTCCTGTTATTAGAATATTCATCGGGTTATTCCAAAATGTTTAAAGGACTGCTGAACACACTTTGCTTGATAATAACAATCTGCCAAGGCGTTGTGAGCATCTGTTTGTATTGCTTTACGAGGATCTACAGGCATCATACTAAACAATGTTCTACTATCTCGCACTTGCCAGAAGTTCCATGGAATAGGTTGTTTCATCTGTCTATATAAATTTTCTAATATAACCATATCGAATGCAGGACCTTGACACCAAATTTGATCACAGCCAATTAACCATTTGTTAAGTTGTGCTAATGTATCTGCAACACTTGTGCGATTTTCATCACCTAATGCTTCGTCTTGAATTTCTTTCTTTTGTTTGCCCCACCACTCGAGTGTTCCAGGATCCACACTACGATTCATAGTAGATTGTTCATCTACATCTAAACGTAAATATAAACCTTTTGCAGGTTCTTCATTATTATATGGATTAAATTTTATTCCACCCAGTGTAAGTACTGTGCAGTCTGGTTGAGTGCCTAGTGTTTCTAGGTCAATCATTGCGTGTGTTGACATAGTTGCCCCTATTTGTCTTCTTCGATTCTCACTTCTAACGGGTATCCGTCGTTTCTAGCCGCTAGTGTAACTTCGATGCCTTTTTGTTCTGCCATTTCATAAGGATAAGTTGCCACTACGGCTGAACCATCTTCGTGTATGTCTACAACAATTTTATTGGCTTGTGCATCTGTATATTCAAAGTAATCTGTTAAACAACTAACTACAAATTCCATTGTAGTTACATCATCATTTAACATGATAACTTTCCATAAATTAGGTTCTTTTAGCTCTACTTTAGATGCCGGTTTTACTATGGTTGCATTATTTGTATCTGTCATAAGCCCTTACTTCTTTTATGTGTTTTATTCATTTACTGTTACAGTATACAATATCGTGATGTACTTGTCAACCGCTAAGATAAGGATAGCGACTACAGATTACTGCAATCGCTATCTACAGAATTGAAATTACTTAATTTCGATTGTTTTTGGCTTCTTAGACTCTGGAATAATCTTTTCCAATGATACTGTAAGTAAACCATCTTTTAGTTCTGCACCCTGTGTTACCATATCTTCTGCAAGTGTGAACTTTCTAACAAACTGACGTTTTGAAATACCTTTATGTATTACGCCAGGTTCTGGCTCTTGCCCTTCATCTGATACTACAGATTTGATGATTAGCTCGTTTTCGATAGTTTTGACTTCAATGTCGTCTTTACCGAATCCTGCTAATGCAACTTCAATAGTATATGTAAGGTCACCTGTTTTAATGATATTGTACGGTGGGTAATTCAACTGGTTACCTGAGCTCATACGTTCGAAAGAATCGAACATCTCGTCAAAGCCGATTGTCATCGGGCGTAATTGGTTGAAAAATGATAGATTTGTTTTGTATTGTGTCATGCTATAACTCCTTTTTTAGTAAGCAAGTTTGTTGTAATGCAACCCTATAATTAGGCATTGCGTATAATAATATGCACTAGAACTATTTCTAATACATACTGTATTATATAGTTATTTATATTCAAAAGTCAAGTCCTTTTGGTAAAAAAACTCTATAATATGGTACTTTAAACGCACACAGACGTCATATAACGGCACTTTACAGTATATATTACTGTTTACCGTATATATTAACTACGTCTTTCGTTTTCTTTTTGTAGTTTTTTAGCCCGAGCAATGCCTTGTTTCTTCTTTTCTCTTTTAATTTCCGAAGGCTTTTGATAGTATTGTCTATCTCGTTGCAGTTGTAGTATACCATCATTCATAATTCGCTTTTTGAGTTTTCTCATAGCCTTAGTCAATGCTTCTGGTCCGTCACCTACTACGTGAACCATTAGTCCCTCGTCTCGTGGTCTGTCTTCCCATTTCTTCTTGTTATTGAAGTTGTTCTTAAAATTACTTTTGTTTCCTTGGTACGCCAAATTATCCTCCGTTGTTGCTATCTAGTTGTTTAACTAATGAAGTAAACACATCGAAACTATAGTTATTGTTTATTGTCCGATGTTCTTCACTATTGTGGTATACGTTAGGGCGTGATAGTACCCAACCTAAGTATAACCTGTCAATCTTTGTTTGTTTATCAACAAATACAAAATTGCTTGAATTTATTGTGTTTGCAATCCAAGTAAAGTCTTTGTCGTTTTCTGTAACACAATGAACACTTACTCTACGTTCATCTTTATCCAGTATTGGTAATATGTCGTTAATTAAAGGAGAATCTCCTACTAAACATATTTTATAATCACTATTGTGATCAAAGTCTGGACTTGTTACTATTGTAATTTTATCGTTTATCATTCTTTACCGTTGGATAAAAAGTCTGTCATTGTTCCTTTTTCAGAATCTGTTAAATCTTCAAGTTCTATTTCGCCTTGTGCTACTTTCTCGACAAGTGTGCGAACATAATCTTCTGTTAAGTAACCGTCTGTTCCGGACTTATCAACTTCGATCCATTTCTTTTCATTCCACTTGTACAATTTGTGTGGGAATAAATCAGTTTTTGTAAACAGTTGTCCATTAACTGCATCTACCGGAAACTTACTTCCATATGTCGCAGGTGGTACAACGTCTCCATCTTTCATACTAGCCATCATAGTAGCAATATCATTATCTACTTGTGGTTTTAAAATATCAGGTGTCATATCTGGAGCACCGTCAACTTCTACTAGTTTATATTTTTCGTTTAATCTAGCAATCGCGGCATCTCTTGCCTTAATTTCTTTTTCCCTTGCTGACAGATTTGCTTCTACTTCTAATTTTTGTTTTTGTACTTCCAGTTTTTCTAGTAACTGCTTTTCGCTTTCCGATAGTGCCGCTTGTATCTTCGTTTCGTCTTCCACTAGTTTTTCTACTTCCACCAGTTTCTCTACGACTTCGGGCTCTTTCTCTTCTAAGAACTTTACTGTTGCTTGTAGTTCAGCAAGATTATCATCTTTATTAGATATCTTTTGTTTTAAGCCGTCAGTAACTTTAAGATGTTTTGCATCTGCATCTTCCATTAGTTTCATTAAACGTTGTTCAAGTGCATCTTTGTCTTTGATAGTTTTATCAATCGCTTTTTGCAGTTTAGTAATGTCTTTATCTTTTGCAGTATTACTAGCCTGCAGAGCATCCATCTTTTCTTCAAGTTGATGGAGGAACTTCGTATAGTCGTCGATCTTCATTTGTAACTCCTCAATTTTCTGTTGTTTTGCTTCGGGACGATTATGGAATTCTTTTTCCTCACGTCTCCATTTTAATTGCATTGTTCCTGCCAACACTAACATGATTGCTAGTGGATCAAACACTATAACAATAATAATGATTACCCAACGCACTGCGTCTTCGAGCATATTTTTGTCTGCGTCATTGCCGTATATAAACTGTGCAATATATTTAATAGGCCCTACTTCTGCTTCTAGTTTACGATACTCGCCTTCTAGTGCATACTTCTCATCTACAAGATTATCAATCTCGTTATTAGCCGTCTTAATTCTTAAATTTTGTGTATCTACTTCTGCATCAATACTTTCTGTTTTATCAGTATCGCCAAGTTGGTTACGCAACCTATTAATTAATTCATTCGATTGTGTAATTTGTGATTCAACTGTTTTACGCAATCTTTGTATTTCTAAAGCCGCCGCTTTTGCTTGTGTATTGTTAGAGGCTTGTTCAATTTGAGATAACAAAGATAAACGTTCTTTTTGTTTTAAGTCTTTCCAATCACCAATCTTTTCAGCAGTCTTTTTACCAAACACTCCATCAGCACTTGCACCGATCATTTGTTGTGCTTTTTTAGTTTCGCCACTATCTATATAACTTTGCAGTGTTGCTAGTGATTGATCTAGTCTAGTAAGTTCTGTTCTATATAACTCTGCTTGACTATTAATAATTAATTGTTGCTCGTCGATGGAAGGTTGTACCCTAGTATATGCACTATCGATACGTTTTTGTTCCTTGTCGATTTGCGATTGTATATTAGCGTCACCGCCAACATTACTTGTTTCTAACTTTTTAATTTTGTTTTCAGCACGGAGAATGATATCCTCTTGCCTAACAATTTCCCCAGAGATACGTTCAACTTGTGCTACACTTTCTTGTCCAGCACTTGTTTGTTCAATATGTGCTTTACTTAAAAATCCAAAAATTCCCATGCTTGTAATAAACATAAGAATAATAACTGCTATAACCAAATACCAGCGGGTAAATGCAGGTGCTCTTTTCCAATAAGTGTGTAACCATACTGTAGCAGTAATTTTGCCTACTTCCAGTACTATACCCATAAGAATAATAGGAAAAACTGCCGCCGCAAAGATGGCTGTTAATCCTACAATACTGTAGTAAGCCGCTATTGCACTTATACTTAAAGCGACTAATAATGTTATTAATGCGTAGAACATATAGTATTTATAACTTCCTTTATTTCATAAACGTATGGTTTCCTAGTATACCTAGGTGTTCCATTTTGTCTGCCCAGTAAGGATAAACTAAATTATGTGCATAATAATATACTGCACCTATTGTATTATCCGAAATCGTGTACGAACCGTGTCCACTAACTATAATTGCAATTTGCACAGATTCTCTCCACGCCCTTGCATTACCTTCGATAGTTTGTCCAGTCGATTCTTTGTTTGCCCAAATCGTATCTGCTTTTCCATCACAATACCAACTGAATTGGCATCTATGCTTTTTTGGATAAAATATTGCATCATCTGGATCAGGTGTCTGTTTTGTTTTCCAACTTTCTCTAACCGGACCATCCATTACAACACCACATAAAGTATTGGGCCATCTTTTATCTGCAACTCTATTTTTAGTTACGTTTGCAACTGCGGCTTTACCACTATAACTTTCAGCTCTTGCTTCAAAGTAGATATTCTCTGCTAAACACTGTATCGCTGGGTGATAAGCATTTTCTACTTTTTCGTTATTAAGTTCGCCCCACAGAATGTGCTTTGCTTGTGTTGTCAACGTTGCACCAGTAGTAGCAACTGCTGAATTGGATATTGACATTAAAATACCCGTAATAATTAATAGTTTCCGCATACATATCTCCTTATGTTTGTTTAACTTACTTTATAAGTATAACACAAACAGATATATTGTCAACCTTTAATTAGGCCCTATCTTGCACACTTTTTAAATACTTTTCTAGCATTTTTCCCCAAGTATCGTCAAAATTGTCACTTATCTTCAGTTGTGCTTCTCTTATTAGTGTAGAATCGCACCCACAGTAGTTTATATTCGCCCCTATATGTTGTAAAAACGTACTGTAAAAGTTGTGCCCTATTAAGTAGGATTTGGCTTTTACTTCGTTTTCTGCATAAAATTTGTTGAATAATTCGATATGGTTTTTTATTGAATGTGCATTGTAATCTTTTATGAAATCAGATGTTAATCCTGCATACAACCAATCGTTAGTATGTAATAATCCGTGTTTTTCATTTTGTACACCTGTAAAAACGTATGCTTTATTGTTCCATGCACTTTGTACAAAGTCTTGCAAGAAGTTTGTATTTCTAATAGCACAATCCCAACGAGCATGGAGTACAACATCTGATTTTGCTATGTTATCTCTGTGTAAAGAAAGTATGTTATTTAACATGAATAATCTACCAAAGTAGTAGTCAAATGTGACATTGTGACCTAGATGCGATTCGTTTGAATTGTTTAAGTACTGTTTTAAAACAGGCGAGCATAGGTACTCTTTTGTAAGTACTTGTTCCGGAGATGTTGTCATAACACTACCCCAAAGTGCTTTGCCTTTAGTATAGTTTTTATGTTTGGCGTTATCCGGTAACTTGTGTAGTTTCTTTATATCGTCTGAATAGTAAGTGTTACTATAAAACGTTACATTGTATGTTGACTTGTCAACTAGATTTTGCCACCATTCTAAACAGAAGTCCAAATGTCTTGGATCTCCTGTTAGTATAATAGCAATGCTCTTCATTAAAGCACAACTACGCCTTCTTTAAGTAATCTTTTACGATTCTTTTCATGTTGTTTAGCAACATCTTCTTTAGCACCGCCAAAGTACGCAACTGCGTGTCCTGATTTAATCATAATCTCTGTGGCACGTTTATCGTCAATTAGGAAGTCACCTAATATTCTACCAAATTTACCTTTTGCATCTTCACCACTTCTGTCAATTTCAGTTTTAAGTACTGACGTTGATCCCAGTGGCAACATTTCTTTAAGTTTAGCCTTTGCCGCCAAGCCAAATTTCTTTTCAACTTTGTCTCTTGTTCTAGATTCTGGTGTATCAATACCCATCATTCTAACACGTTCTTTTTTAAGCCAGACGCCAAAGCCTAAGTCAATATCTACATCAACTGTGTCGCCGTCTACTACTTTAATAATTTTGCATTTATATTCGTACATTTTTATTTTCCTTGTCCTCGGTATTTTTTGTAACTTCGTTTTTTACTTTTGTTCATAGAACTAAACTTTGTTCTAGAGTGGTTGTTCCCAATACTTGTTTTTTTTGGGCTTGTGACATGACCTTCATGTCCTTTATGTAATTTCATAAAACCTTTGGGTTAATGGGTTAATTATATACTAATATTTAGTTGTTTAAGTCTAGGGTTGACTACTAGTTCAGCCCAGTCTTTATGTGCTTGTTCGCCTGGGTGATCTGCTATCCATTCATAATTGTAATCATCTGTAAACTGCCAAAGTCCGCTTTTTTCTTCATGAAACATCCAATTATTCCAATTTACTTGATTCCATAATTGTTCTATATAATGTTTCTCATCATTTGTTTTTAGTTTTTCAAAAAATGAATTATCACGTTTATTCATATCCCAATCTGCGTAAACCATATCTCCCATATGGGAGAACAAAACAGGAATATTATTTACTTTACAAGTATTTTGTATTAATAATATATATTCTAATGTTTTTGCAAATTGATTGAAATCTGTATAAAAGTATTTTAAGTAATTTTCTTTAGGGCCTGTATAACTAGCACCTTCTGATTTGTATGCATTATATTCAGGCATATACCAATCATAACGTTCAATAGTACTCCACATAATAACTACTGCTTCAGTACTACTATCAATGTTGTCTAACACTCTACGAGCAATTAATCTGTTACCTGCTCCACCTATTGCTACATTTTTAGAATTTGGGATAAAGTTGGGCCAGTGTTTATAATCGACATCATTATTATTGACGTCTTTGTGTGATCCGATTGTAAAACTACAACCACTACATAATATCATTGAATACCTCTTATTGTAATATACTTATCTTATCTTATTTTAACCAAAAAAAATCCCCAGGCAGAGTGGGGATTTAAAATTACTTGGTACTTTTTATATATCTGTATATAGTTCGTCACGTTCACTGAAACGTGTGCAATTAGAAAGTGTATTTCCATGTTACCAGTGTATGCTTGTAACAATCCTTTGTCACTAATGTTTCTAACTTTGGTATATGCAACGATTTCTGTTGCTAGGTACGTTGCCAACCCCCACGTGCTTATTTTACTAAGCCGCTAATGCCATTTCTGGCTGATAATTGTTATTTGCAATTATAAAGTTTCTTCGCGATAACGGTGCTTAGATCCCGAGAACTCCACTAACTCTAGTAATTACCTGTCGATCCTATTCATCCCCATATGAAAAATCTGTTGTATTTGGTGGAGATGCCGGGATTCGCACCCGGGTCCAGTTTAACTTTTGAATTGCTTCAACGTTCTAAGTATATTTATACACTATTCACTTGACTTTGTCAACCAAATAATATACAAATAAAGTACTAATATTAAAAATAAAAGATAAGTATTCTATAAAAGCAAAATACATCAACTAAAGGTAATTATGAAGAAATTAAGAACTTACACGTTTATTGACGGAGAAGACACAAAAACAATCGAAGCCCTATCTTATAGGAAAGCAGTAAGATCATTCCAAGGTGGATCAGAAAGCAAAGTTGTTAGAGTAGAATGGGAAGCCAAAAAAGGCGGTGAATACGAAAAGATCCAAACATTACCCTTAGGTAGAAAAATAAGACAAGCGGCAATAATACAAGCGAAAAAAGATATTGCCAAAGCAAAGATCGGAAAATAAACGTGAGTGTAAATCATAACCCAATAATGAAACAACTAGTAAAACTAATTGTGAAACTTCGTATGTCCTATGCAGATATCAGAGGACACCACGGTAAAAAGTGGAACTATGAACCAAGTAAGAATTACATGGGCATGGCTAAACGAAGAGTCAAGTAAGGAATAAATGGCTGGAGTCAAAGCAAGAGGCATTATCTCTGTTAATAACAAGAGAATGCGAGAAAACGCAAACGGCGAGTTAACTGAAGTAAGACCTGTAAAATATTACGGTGCAGGTTCAAATGGTAGAATGTGTGGTAGCATCGATGGTGAAATGATCGTAGATGACAATGGAAGACCCATACCTTTAAGCCAGTGTTAGATTTATGGAACATCTTGTACATAAACATATTATCATCAGAGCTGATGTAATAAATCCACCGTTAGATGCTACAAGTACATCTGACAGTGTAAAAGAATTAATTCAACAAATAGGTATGAAAATACTTATGGGACCTTACGCAACATATTGCGATATGCCAGGTAACAGAGGTCTTACAGTTGCAACAATAATAGAAACTTCACATATAGTATTACATTCATGGGACGAATCAAGTCCTGCTAATCTACAATTAGATGTTTATACTTGCGGTGAGTTTAATCCCCAAATAGTATTCGATTGGTTAAAACAATTTAACCCTGTCAGAGTAGACTACAAATACTTAGACAGAGAACACGGTTTAACCGAAATAGATATACACCCCTCAACAGTAAATATAGCAGTTTAATTCAGTCATAAAAAAAGGCCCTTTGCTATTATGCATTGGGCCTTTAAATTTACTTAATTATTTAAAATAATTATGCAGATACTCTACGTCTTGGAATAGAGTAAGTTGCCGCTGGTCTTCCAACAGATCCTGAATCAGATTTTGTTGCTTTTACGTTAAAGCCTGCATCTCTTAATTCAGTTAGTCTAGCACCCGGAGATGCGATACCTAGGTCTGATCTTAGGTCATCAGCAGTAAACGTTGAACCGTTACCCCAATAGTTTGCTAGAATTGTTTGATTTTGAGTTCCTTCTTTGAAGAACTTTGTTCCTATTGCTTTAGTCATCATATGTTTCCTTTTCTATTTATAAATGTTAATGTTAACTAACTTCTATAATATAACAGATTGCGAGGTAAATGTCAACCTTTTATTTTACCTATATAAACTGCGAGTTTAAGTGATGATTTTAGGTGCACCTGGGGAAATAATCTTAGATGTTAACTGTTTAACTACAGTATGATATCCGTCAACCATTTCTTTCTTAGGTTCACCAGTCATTGTGATTGCACTTTTGTATATATTAATAGGTACATTTTCCCAATCAACACTAATAAACATAGGTGCCATTGCAGGGCCAGTTTTTTGCATAAGAAATGCAAATGGCTTTTCTACTACATAATGAGCGATATGCTCTTCTTTTACTTCAGTAATTACTTCTTCGCCTGTAACTAACTTGAATGTTAGTACTACGTCTTTTAGCCCTTTTTCTAATAACATATTCTATCCTATTTTTGATCCACCTGTGCCATTATAGCCAGTGTTTTCGATGTATTCTAATAATTGGTCGTATCCGCCGATTTTGTCTTTATATACTTTAATCTGCGGAAATGTTCTTGCTCCCGGAAACTCTTCCATTACATCTTCTCTTTGAAAGTCTGTTCCCAACTGTTTGTATACAAACTCGTATCCACGTTGCTCACATAATGCTTTTGCTTTTGTGCAACTTGGACAAGCAGGTTTGCCCCATATTTCTATCATAAACTAAATCCCTTAAATGTATCTGTGTCAACGTCTTGTTTAGTACCGCCGGTTACATAAGAACTAATCTCTGTTTCTTGTGGTGCTACTTGTACTTCTGCTCCACTAATCCAATTTTGTGTCCAAGGTAACGGGTTACTTCCACCTTTATAAGGACTAGTCAATCCAACTGCTAACATACGTTTATGTGCAGTCCATTCAACATAGTCTTTTAGTAATTGTGCATTAAGACCAATCATACTGCCATCTTTAAACAAATACTCGGCCCATGCACTTTCTTGTTCAACTGCTTCAACAAACATCTTTTCACACTCTTCTTTTGTTTCTTCTGCAATCTTAATAAAGTCTTTATCATCTTTTGGAAGGATCTTTAACAATGCTTGTGTACTTGCCAAGTGTACGTTTTCATCACGGCAAATAAATTTGATAATTTTTGCATTGCCTTCCATTTTTTTAAGTTCTGCAAATGCCCAACTACAGGCAAAAGAAACATAAAAACGAATTCCTTCTAATATGTTAACACTGTTAATTGCTAACCATAATTTTTTCTTTAGTTCATATAAGTCTACTTCAACTTTTTTACCATTAACTGTATGTGTTCCTTCACCCATTAGTTGGTATGCTAAACTTAACTGAATAAGATCATCATAGTTCTTACTAATGTCATCAGCACAATCTGTAATTTCTGAAATGTCCATCATCTCGTCAAAGATTTTACTTGGATCGCTATAGATATTACGGATAATATGTGTATAACTACGTGAGTGAATTGTTTCACTAAATGTCCAAGTTTGAACCCATGCTTCTAATTCAGGGATACTAATTAACGGACCAAATGCTTCAGTAGGTGCTCTACCTTGTACACTGTCTAGCAAGATTTGTCTTTTAAGATTACTTGTAAAGATGTGTTGTTCATGTGGTGTCAAATCTTTAAAATCTTTACTATCTTTACCAATGTCAACTTCTTCAGGTCTCCAAAAGAATCCTAGTTGTTTATCTGTAAACTTGTCAAATTGTCTATACTTAACGGCATCATACCTTTGTATATTAACACCGCCGTCTAAGAAGGCTTTGCTTTCAAGGTGATTTCGTTTCTCATTACTGAATACTGTCATTTTATTTTATCTCTCCGTATCTATCTATATTGTGCAGGCTTCACAATAATCATCATACTCAGCATCGGTTTTAAATTCATCTCTGCCTAATAATTCTGCCTTATTAATGTTAAACTTATCAACATCAATTTCACCTTGTCCGTCATATGTATTAAAGTAGTAAAGTTGTTTACCACCATACTTATAGAACATAATTAAATGTTGTAACATCACACTCATTGGAATCTTTTCATCTTCGTAGTGTGTTGGATTATAACTGGTATTAACACTAATACCTTGATCAATATATTTTTGCATCACTGCCATAATCTTCAGATAACCCTCTGGAGATTTTTGATCCCATAACATTTCATACTTATTTTTAAGTCTTCGATATTCTGGTACAACTTGCTTTAAAATACCATCTTTGCTTTGTTTAACACTTACAAATGCACGTGGTGGTTCAATTCCGTTGGTACTGTTACTTATCTGTGCTGACGTTTCTGCAGGCATAAGTGCCATCAAAGTACTGTTTCTGATACCTGTTTTTTGCAGTTGTTTACGCAAACTAGTCCATGCCATACGTTCTTTGTGTGGCACTAACTCGTCTACATCAGTCTTATATGTCATATTAGGCGTAATACCTGCACCATACTTTGTTTCGTCTATTCCTGGACAAGCACCTTGCTCTACTGCCAAATCCGCACTTGCTTTAATTAAGTAGTAACTCCATGCTTCTGCATATCTGTCAACTAACTCTAAGTTTGGATTTGTGTAAGTCATGTCATGTTTAGCCATCCAATATGCTAAATTAATAATACCAATACCTAAAGGACGTCTTTTGTTTGTGCTATTCTCTGCCGCTTTTACAGGATAATGTTGATACGTTAGTAACGCATCTAATCCACGCACTGCAAGTCTGCATACACGTTCAAAGTCTGCAATGTCTTTAATGTTTCCCCAGTTGACTGCACTTAATGTACACAATGCAATTTCACCTTCTTCGTCATTAAAGTCGTTAAGAGGTTTAGTTGGTAAGTTAATCTCACAACATAAATTACTTTGTTTAATTGGTGCTTTACTGGCAATGAATGAACTGTGGTCGTTTGCATGGTCTACATTCATTAAATAAATTCTACCTGTGTTTTTACGTTCTTCCATAAACGCACTAAACAAGTCACTAGCACGGATACTTTTCTTTCGAATTTTTGTATTACGTTCTGCACGTTCATAAAGTTCTTTAAACTTATCTTGATCTTTAAAAAATGATTCGTATAATCCAGGTACATCTTGAGGCGAGAAAAGAGTTATGTTGTCGTTTGTAAGTAAACGTTCATACATTAATTTGTTAAACTGAACTCCATAATCCATGTGCCTAACTCGATTTTCTTCTGTGCCTTTGTTATTTTTTAGCACAAGCATATCTTCAATTTCTAAATGCCATAAAGGATAATACAATGTTGCCGCTCCATTACGCACACCTCCTTGTGAACAAGAACGTGTTGCCGCTTGGAACATTTTATAAAAAGGTATAACACCTGTATGGTATGCGTCACCGTTACGAATAGGACTACCTAATGCACGAATACTTCCTGCACCAATACCAATACCTGCCTTTTGTGAAACATACTTAACAATAGCACTTGTTGTTGCATTAATACTGTCTAAACTATCGCCTGTTTCTACTAGTACACAACTACTAAACTGTCGTTGTGGAGTTCTAACTCCTGCCATTACTGGCGTAGGTAAACTAATGTCGAAAGTACTTGTAGCATCATAATACTCTTTAACATATTGCATTCTTGTTTCTTTTGGGTAGTTACTAAACAGTGTTGCCGCAATTAACATATATGCTACTTGTGGTGTTTCATATATTACTTTTGTTACACGATTTTGTACAAGATACTTACCACGCCATTGTTCCATAGCCGCATAAGTCATGCTCTCGTCACGGTCGTGTTTTATGTATTTGTCAAAGTCATTAAATTCTTCTTCTGAATAAAGTTCTAAAATTTCTGCATCATAAAATCCTAGTTCAATATTCTTCTTTACAATATCTAAAATGTGTTTGGGTTTAAACGAATCATAAACCATTTTACGCAAATGGTAGTTAATAAGTCTACCTGCTACCCATTGATAATTAGGAGTGTCTTCGCTGATTAAATCAGCCGCACTCTTTATCATTGTTTCTTGTATTTCTGTTGAAGTGATTCCTGTATAAAAGGAAAGGTGGGATTTAATTTCTACTTCACTTGCACTTACACCTGTTATATTCTCACACGCATAAAATACTACTTTATGCATTTTTTCTAGGTCTAAGTCTTCTTTTGTTCCGTCTCTTTTCGTTACTTGAATTTGTGTCATTTGATGCCTTGCTATTGTATTATAGATACTTCTGTGCCTTTAGATCCTCTACTGTGAAGACCTTCTGGATTGATAAATCTTGTGGTATCGATGTTGTATTTACTACTTGTCGATACACTATATTAAGAGCATATTTTGTTATATGCACTGCGTTAACGAATTTGTTTTCACTCTTATATATTACTACACTTATAGTACTATTGTCAAGTATTTCCGACAAATAAATTGTATAAAAGATCCCTAGTGCTATTGCTACGTCACAATAGTGATTGTCGTTAAGTAATGTCCACGGATCTGGCCATTCTTCACAACGTGTCCAATCTAAGTAACCGTTGGTTGTAGGAGCCTTGCCCCATAAATCAACTACGGCTTGTAGAGCTTCTTCTTCAGGTAAACTCTTTAGGTCGGCACGAAATTGCCTCCAGAAATGTAGCCTGTCTTCGGGTTTTAAATCAAACATTCTTAATTAAGAAAAATTAGTTATACGATATTTAAGTGTTGCGTCTGCACCTGTTGATGTTGTTGTGTACTGAACAGTACCATCAGAGGCTAATAGTGTTAATCCTGCACCTACGTCTGCATTTTCAGTGAAGGCTTGTTCAAAAGTATAACCAGCAGTATTACTACCAGCAACTTTCATAACACCCATTCGTCTTGCATTACCACGTTCAATAACAAAGTCTATTTCTGCATTAATTAAAACACTTGAATCAAAGTCAATTGCAGTGCTCGTTACTGAAGTAGTGTTATCAACTAATGTAAAACTTTTTCCTGGCTCTTGAGTATGTAAACCATAAGTTAGTTTATCACCTGCAATTAAACCAAATACTGCTTTACCATTATTTTGTAGGTTTGGGTGTGTTGCCTGTTGTGATACAGTTCTGTCGAACCCATCACCGAGGCTAATATTGTTGTCTGCATCAAAGTCAATAATTGGACAAGTAGGTGTTCCACCACTAGCAATGTTTGCCACGCCACAAGTTGTAAATGTATTAAACGAACTCGTAAACTCTTGTACTGTTACAGTTTTGATTGCTTCTTTGTATATAAGTTCAAACAAAGAATTTGTTACTTTAACACCACGTGGGCCTGATCCTGATCCAACTGCTGAAAGTAAAATACCTGCAAAGTTATCGTGTATGTAACAATTATTTAATATTACATTTGTAGCATCGTTATTACTATATAATCCAACATCTAATTTTGCAAAGTCACAGTTTTCAAATTTAACATTTTTAGTATCTGTTGAAGCAGTTTGTGTAATAATTACACCTGCTTTACCGTTGCTTAATGATGATGGATTAGTAACGTGTCTTCCTTTAAATCTAACGTTAGTAAACGTTACCATGTTTGCTTGGTCAACTAAAAAGTTGTGATCATCTTGTGTATGATAAAATTGTATATTCGAAATGTTTATGTTTTTAGGTTTTAATGCTCCACCTATTCCAACATTGGCTCCTACTTGTTGCTTACTATCAGAAGTTTCGCCAACATATCCTGAAACAGATGTTCTTTTAAGTATAGTAGCACCTGGACCGTCACCAACAATGTTTGCATTCCTAGGAAACTTAATTGAATCAGATACAAGATACACGCCTGCAGGAAAGTAAACTGTTTTTAATGTTTCTTTGTTTGTTGCTTCACGTGAATAAATTTGATTTAACATAAAGTTAATTTTAGCAGTATGATCCGTGACACCGTCTCCTTCAATGCCAAAATCTTTAGCATTAATGAAGTCATCTAATTTGTTTTGGAGAGAACGTTGTATACTAGCACCACTTGATGTAGTTTGTGCAGTATATCCTACTTCAGCGCCTTTATATGTATAACTGTTAATACTTCCTAATATATCACTATATTGTGTTAATATTTCTGTATTACCAATAGCCGGTGCACCCTCTGATGTGGTTCCGTTACCAATGTATAATTTACGTTCGTCAATCACCCAGCCAATTTCTGCACTTGACAGTTGTGGCAAGTCAGCGTTCAGACCCCTGCGATGTTGAATTTTTGATATTTGAATTACTGCCATATTCGTCTCCTATAACGTATTTATACTCTAAAAATGATTTGTATAAAAGTCTTCTACTCTTTTCCACCATTCTTTAACAGTTTTATCCCACTCGTCACCTTCAAGTACCCAATACTGGTATTCATAGTCTTTACTACACATTAAAATAGCACCTTGATGTATATCAGTACCGTGTATTTCGTTGTGAGCAGTGGCATAGGCTGTTAACTGTAAGAAGTAATCACCTACCCATTCGGTCTTTTTAGGTTTATTAGTTTGCTTGAAATCTATAATAGAGGGTTTACCGTCATACAATCCAACACAGTCCGTTGTACCAGCATAGATACTTGGGAAATACAACGGAACTTCTGTTCCCCATATTTCGCTTACATGAGACATACCTTTTTCAATAACAATCTCAGCCATTTTATGACTTTGTTGGCTGAATGGGTTACTGCCTGGTGCTTTAATTTTATCTTCTATGCAATAGTCTTCTAACCATTTATGCATACGAGTTCCACGTCCAGATGCTTCAGTTACAATTTCTTGTGCCTTTGCTTCACCTACACGTTTTTTCCAGTTACGAAGTATCTGTTTTTTCTCTTCTGATTTTGTTTTGTCAAGGATTGTTGTAACACTTGGAACGGCTACACCTGATGGTGTTGTGTATAATCTTTTGCCGTCTACTTGTTTACGTTTGATTGGTGTATAATCGTACCGTTCAGTTATCATGAATAATTCTCTTATTGATTATGTATAACTTTAATTATACAGTAGTATTGCCTACAATGTCAAGTATTATTTTCTTTTATTTAAGGCACGTTTAGCCATTTTGTCAACTTGCGTTGTTGGCTCTAACTCAACATCAGATGCATTTGCAATAGACTGGTCGTCCTGTCCATCTGTGTTTTTAAATATAATAAGATCTTTATTATAATCTGTAACTAAATTTTGTATAGATTGATTATTTTGGAATAGCTCACTAAAACTATCGTAAGATAAAGGCACACCTAAACGATTTGCCATAGAAGAAAATGCTTTCATAGAGATTTGTGTTTTAGCACCCATCTGTTCAGCACGGTTTCTAAGGAACAATAACAAACTTATAAGTTTGTCTATTCCGACTGGTGCTTTTTCTGTGATGAAATCACTTGCTTTCATTATGAACGTTCTTGTCGATCTAAATCGTCAACGCCTTCTTGTCCAGAAGCGTCTGCGTCTAAGTCTATATCTAATGTATCATCGACTGCATTTACTTCTGCGTCTGCATCAGCATCTGCTACAGGCTCTTCAAGTTCAAGGTCGTCAGCAGTAGTTAAGTCTGTTCCAGACTCGTCTGCATTTCCAGTTAAAATACGTGATGCATTATCCATGTCGCCTCTTGCAGTTGTTAACGCATCATATAGTGCATCCAACGAACCTTTAGCGGCATTTATAAATGCTTCTGCTTTTTCATTACCCATTTCATCACGGATTTGATCCGTTAATGGAAGTAAATCTTCTGCCTGCATATCACTCACATCTTCTAACATAGATTGAATTCTGTCAACTAGGTCTTTTGATGCTAGTACTAATTCAGCACTCTCAACATCACCTTCGTTAATTTGTTTAGACTCTGCAATGCCTAATTGTTTTTTAGCACGTTTGTCTACCATTTGTAAGAAACGCACATTTGCTAAATTACTAGACATAATTTCATCAATCATATCTATAATTGGCATAAGTCCTGTCATTAAAGTCGGGGGAACTGTTTGACCTTTTTTGTACATTTCTAAAGCACGTTTGGCTTTCATATAATTTTGTGGGCCTACTAGTAGTCTTAAAGCATTTGCTTTTCTACTTTGTGCCGCTGGAGATTCTTGTTCTGGTTCTACTTTACCATCATTGGGCTCAATCTCACCTTTTTCTTTTGTAGTTGGACCTTCGTTAACACCTAAGTTATTTTCAATTTGCCATGCTTCAACTGTTTCTAAAACAACTTTAGACATCATATACTTCTTGCCCTCAGTTTCTTCTGCCATTTCTCTTTTAGCAGTTTTTATCATTTGGTTGGCGATGTCTTCGTTCATTTTGCTTAAATCAAAACCGAATCCAAAACGAGTAGACAGTAATTTGTTTAACTTACTACTTCTCGATACTTTGTTTAAATCATTTAATTCCATGTGAGTTCCCTAATTCTATGTTATTACTATTTAGTTGATTTTAATCTTTTTAATTGTTTCATCTAACTGTCCTCTAACGTAATTCTTATGGTATTCGCTCTCTTCATACCTAATATACATCAAATCTTTGCGAAATTCGTCATTTGCAGTACGATATCTTTGATGAAATATCATCGAATCATTAGCAAACCTACTAAACTTCAAATCCTGTGCTTCAACTAGTTGTGCTTCTGTCTGTTGCCCTTGTAATGAAGCGACAGCCCATGCTAGAGCACTGTTTCGTAGTGTAAAGGAGTTAACTAACTCTCCGTTATCATATACTTGCCATACACCATTACGTTCTAAGCAATAGTATTTACCCACTTTAACATGAGCACCATTTATTGATACAACGGGTAAGTTATCAGATTTTTCTTCTAAGAAGTTTTTAATCTTTGTTATACTTACTTTACTTTTTATTTTCTTTGACATAGTAGAGATCACCATTTTTCTTTTTCCTATTGAGTACACTTTTATTCACTAACATAAATGCCAACTTTAGTTGACCTGGGCTTAACTCAGTCATTATAATTGACTGCTTAAATTCTCCTAAAAAGTCTTCTTCTTCCTTTGTCAATGAAACTCTTGCTCCATCGGAAAACTTATAGTATGTCATTACTTGCCTTGTTGCGTCTTAATCCATGCTTTTGCAACAGGATTAGTATGCGGTGTTTCTGTGTATGCTTTCATTCTTCTATACATACTCAGTAATACACCCTTTAGGCTTTCATTATTTGAATTGTCTACTACGAACATATTTCTACCAAAAAAGTTGTGGAATTTTCCAATGTTTGTTTGTACACTTTTCCACATTTTAGTAACTAGTTCGTTGGGTAATCTTCTATCTCTTTTAGCATTACGTTCTAATGCCGTATCTAAGTCAGTGTTAACAAACACCATTGCACAATCGTATCCGATTTTACGCAATTCTCCACTTAGATGTTCTATTTTGTCATAATCTTTACCGGTGCCATCTATAACTACGCCTAGGCGTCCATCTAAAAAAGATTGTTGTTTTATATCAGTTAAGGCTTTAGCACGTTGTCTTGTCGCTTGTCCGTCAGTACTAGCAAGTGCATCTGGATCTGTTAAATCAATATTGCTCTTTTTTGCTAGATACTCATAAGCATCGTCGGTGTTTATTATTTTATATCCTAAAGACACAAATGCAACATTCTTAGCAATAAAGCTCTTACCACTACCAGGACCACCTGCTAGGAATACTGCTTTAAAAATTGCGGGATCGTTTACACCTTCTTCAAGGTCAGTCAGTCTTTTTTTTTGACCTCGGTAGCAATGGATACTGTTTGTCCGGGTTTAATTTTGGAGCCTTGTCCTTGGGGTTTAGCGGATTTTGGCTTAATGGTTGGAGCATTAGGATTTGAAGTATCTATATCCATTTTCTTTAGGTCAATTTTAGTCGTAACACCTGGCTTCTTTGGATCGATAATTTCAACATTATCGCCAGCAACCTTAGTTACTTTACCTTGCATAGGTTCTTCAAATAAATCACTAATTCTCATTTTAACTCCGTTTATTCAATGCTTGAACACGTTTACTTGCTGGGTTGATACGTTTAGTACGTTTTGATTTCAACTTCATTCTGGATCCAAGTTTTGCTTTAGTCATTTTTAGTTTAATACGTTTTCTTATATCAGGTGCTTTAAAACACGCACCAGGACTACTTACTATTTTACCTTTTAATCTACCAATTGAGCATCTGTACTTTCGTACAACTTTGTTACCCGAACGGCCCCAAGCCATTTTGGTTTCATCTAAAGAAGTAGGATGTACTTCTTCGATAGGTGTATTTTCGTCGCTGAATAGTTCTAATATAAGCATAACACTACTATTTAGTTAAGTTTAATCGGTTTTAATTTTTTGTGAATTACTATATGAATAAGTTGTAGGATAGTATGCCTACTGCACTGATTAAAGAACCAATGATAGTCATACCCCACATGATAAGTTGAGATTGACGTTTTTCTCTATCTTTGACAACAGTGTCTCGGATTTCCCCAAGTACAGTTTCAATGCCGATAACTCGGCCCTCTAAATTGTCTAATTTTTCTTCCAATCGTGAATACCTCGCCGCACATAATTCTACATGGGCCTCTAGGCTTTCTTTCTCAATTTCTCTTGTACTCATTCTCTTTTAGTTCCTGTTACGCCTACCTGGGGCGGGTTGATAATTTCGGAGCCTTAATGAATGCCTTTGATTTGCCTATAAATTGTTGCCTGTATGCCTAAGTTTGTTGCCTTAATTTTGCCTATGTAACAAACGTTTATTACGTTTCTTACTAATGTATTTATAAAAGTCAAACAGTAGTAAAACACAAATATAATGTATAGGGTGTTTTACGCCTTTTTAATCTTATATTTCTTATGTACGTTTTGAATGTTCTTATCTCGGATTGCTTTGTATCCTATAACTGCACCAACTGCCACACCTGCAATAGTTTTTGCGAATGTGTTACCAGTGTACGGACTTTTAGCATTTTGTGAAACTATACCAGTAACACTTTTGTTATACGGTCCTGCTAAATCACTGCCTCTGGCATAATGATTAAGCATAAACCCTAAACGTGTTGCTCCTGCTTTTTGTTCATTTGGTAAAGCACGAGGCCAGTCTGAAATGATTCGTCTCATTGCAGTTAGTTTTGGATCTCTAATTTGTAGTGAACGTTCAACGGCAAGCATAGTACGTCTGTCTAATTGTGTATCTACTACACCATTTTGTACGTTCTTTAAATATCTTTTAATTTGTGCAGTCGGAATACTGTATCCGCCTTTACGTTCCAATCCTGCAATTAAGTTATGCAAGTCTGTTGCACCGGTTCTTACTCCGTCGAAGCCGTTGTATGACATAGTTTTCCTAGCATATGTACTTGCTTGTCCAGGATCAGTATAACGCATTGCTTGTACACCCATTAAGTGTGCATACACGTTCTTTGCAATATCTTCTTTATTTGATGTAGCGAATTGTGTTGGGTTTCTAAACAATCTTGCTTCAACTAGTTCATCGTTCATAAATCCAAACATCTTTTGTTTAGGTTCAATTGTATGACCACCGTCCATTGCCGCCCATTCACTTGCAGTATACTTGTCCATTAACTTATTTGCTCCAAGTTTTAGTTGCTGAGAAATTCAATGCATTGAATTCCATTCTATCATTTAGTTTAACTGCTCCACCGTCTATACCAAATGCTACAAATCCTTCATGGTTTGTAACTCTGTATCCATTTTCAGTTTTTACAAATGTTCCAATTTTATCTACATTACTTAATTTACTAATTAATAATAGTTTAGCACTAATTATACGACGATACACTGCTAGTGTCAAGAGCAACGTATTACTATTGTCTGCTAAAAATTTCTTTTGTTGTTCAATTTTTTCAAAACGTTTTTGTGCCGCTGGACTTTCAGCGCCGCCTTTTAATTTTTCAACTTCTTTATTCATCTTATCATTATAATAATTCATAAAGTCTTGTAGGAACTTTGTCGGTTCACCGACTTGTTCCCCTGCTCTTACATTATTATTAATAAAAGGTTTAATAAACTTTGCAAATTCAGCCTGTAGTACTTGATCCATTTTAGGACCTACTTTTTTAAGTGTAGTACGCCCTGTTGCAATAGTACCGTCTATAGCCTTTTCTTCGCTAGGTGTTAGTGTTGCAATACCGGATACATCTTTATAATTTGCGTCATCATACCATACATCTGCTGTAGGTTGTAAACCTCTAACACTGTAACCAAAATTTGCAGTCATTTCTGGTAGTGTAGCACCTGTATATTCTGTATGAAATACTATTCCGATTTTTGCTTTAGCGACACGTTTGCCAATAGCACTATCCACAGGAACTGCGTATGTAATAGTGTTAGGGGTAAACGTATAACAGTTGTCATCACCAACGTCTTCTGTTTTAACATCACCTGGGCCAAAAAGGAAGTCGCCTTGTACAACTGATCCTATGCCTAATTTAGGTAATAGTTTAAACGCCATTAATAATTTTGCTTCTAGTGAAGGTTGCTCGGAATACCATTCTTTAATTTGTGCTACTGATTTAGCAACTTTAGGTGTCTTTGCATTAAACACTGATTTAGTGCCTACAAAGAATTTACTATCTTCTGGATCTATTCCGCAAATAATTGCCGGGGCACCATCCCACTTAACAGTAACTTTACCTTCTGGTTGTCCGCCTTCTAATAAACCTTTAACTGCATCTAGATAATTAAATGCTCTTTGGGCACCTGCGTAACCTTCATTAAAGATTAAGTCTTCAATATGTTCTAAGTGTGTGTTTTTACCTTCTGCTTCGTTAAGAATATTCCAGTAATGTGTTTTAGGTTCAAAAATTTCTTTTATAATCATGTTATGCCGCTCGCTTACTTCTGGCTAAGATAGCTCTTACTTCGTCGTCTAAGTCTAGTGATTTAATAACCATTGCTAGTGCTTCTACATCAACAGTTGCTTGTGTTACTTCTGGTGCTTGTGCTGTAGGCTCTACTGTAGGCTCTACTGTAGGCTTTGCTTTAGGTATTGCGTTTGCTTTTTGCTGGCGCTTTTTTGCTTGTTGCTTTTTACGTTGTTTACGACTTTTCTTTTCAGTTAAATCGTTTAACTCATTAAGTTTCATTATGCTTTGCTCCCAGCCTTATTAAGTAGAGCATCTAATTGGGCTTTTTGCTCATCTGTTAAATTTTGTAATGTTTGTGATATATCATCTGGAAGTTTTTCAGGATTCTTTTGTTCTTCGCCTCTAATAAATCTACCAAACACTTGGTCTGCTATGTTAACTAACTGCGGATCTACTATCTTAACAATTTTCATAAAAGTGTTAGCACCTTGAAACGGAGTTTTAGGTTTTAAGTAGTAATTCTGTGATGCATATGCAACTACAAGTTTTCCAACTTTTTTAATGTTAGCATCTGAAAGTTTTAATGCAGGTATATTCAATACCTTTTCAACATCATTTTTAAACATATGTTTAAACCAATTAGCAAAGGCTTGCATTGGTTCTGCGTCAAATTGCTCAGCATTTTCAATTTCGACATCTGCGAAATTTTGTTGTGCTTTTTCATACATTCCCTTAACTTTTTTACCAAGTTCTTTTAGTTCTTGTATTTTTGCTTTGCTGTCTGTGACTCGTTTTCCAAAGTCAATTTCATCTATTCTCATTTTTTTAACTTCTTTAATCCGTTATTAAACTTGGCAGGGTCCTGCCTCTTAATTGCTAGTAGCAATTTACGTTCCATTTCTTCTACAACTTCATCATCGTAACACTCTCTAATTAAGTTAACTAGGTTTATGGCGCCTGCAATAATATGTTGAGCCCTTGATTCGATAAGATGTACACGATCTCGAGGAATTGCTATTTTGTCTAGTTCTTCTAGTAGACTACGATGTTTGTGTTGCATTAAAATTATCTCCGTATTATATGTTATTTATTTAAAAAATTTGGTTAAATACATATTATTAAGTTAACTAAAGAAGGAGTCTGATAATATGAACTATGATTCACACCATGCAATGCTTTCTGCCTGTGCATACACGGATCTAAACCCATCTATTGAAGCAACTTTTAGTAAAATAGGGTATAAAACCATCCATTTTTTGAATACCGATGGGGCTCAAGCATATTTGTTGAGCAATGATGACCTTATTACGATTGCTTTTAGAGGTACTGAACCTAGTCAACCTAGCGATCTTATTGCTGATGCCAAAAGTTGGAAAAGTAAGAGTAAAGTTGCAGGTAAAGTACATGATGGATTTTATGATGAAATTGAAAAGATTTGGGATGAAATTGAAGAATTTGCAAATAACAACCCAAAAAAACAAATGACTATTACCGGTCACAGTTTAGGTGCCGCGATGGCAACACTCTGTGCCGCAAGGTTACAAGATAAGTTTGAGGATTTAGCATTATATACATATGGTTCGCCACGTGTTGGTAATAAAGAATTCATAAACAGTTGTAAATTTAAACACTATCGTTGGGTTAATAACAATGATGCGGTAACTAGAGTTCCACCTGCGTTTATTGGTTTTAGACATCACGGTCAAATGAAATATTTAAACCATTTTGGCAATATTAGAAACGGGTTAAGTACATGGCAACGTTTCAAAGACAGGATACGAGGAAGAATTTCTGCTTGGAAAAAGTGGCAATTATTTGATGGTGCATATGATCACAGTATTAGTGATTACCATAGAAAAATTAATAAAGCACATTTATCTAAAACAAAAGATGGTAAAGTGATACTAGACCAATTTAAACCTAAAGACTAAGTCTTTAAATTTTTAAGCATATCATTCAGTTTATTAGACTGTACTTCGGCTCGGACAATCTTTTCTGGTTGTTCGGCTGATTGGTTCCCTACATTAGATTGTGCTTTAATTTTATTCATCACATCTGTACTAATAGTAGAAGAAGCCGATGCAGAATCACTATCAGATTCATCACAATCTCTAATACGCAAACTATTGTTATCAAATTCTAAGTCTACTTTTTGCCCTACTCCACTACTACTTCTAGTTTTCATAAATTGTATTTGATATCTTCCACGTTCTCTCATTGCCCTACTAGTAAATATACCAATAACGTTATCAGCAGTATTAATTTTACTAATACCACCAGCGATATGAGAATGGTCAAATTCAATTTCTTCAACTGCCGCTCTGTTTAACTGCGAAGCAGTTACCATAATAAAGTCCATTTCTTTTGCCAAGTTACGCAATTCTTCACTTACATATTTGTCTTTAATAAACTGATCATTTGGACTAACTTTTGCACTAACAGGCATTAACAAGTCTAAGTAATCAACACAAATATAATCTAGTTTTTTACCTATTTTAACTTGTAATTCTTTTATGTATGACCTAATATCGTTAATGTTACTTTGTGCTGGCATATACTTAATACGCAAACTTCCTGCTTTTTTACCAGCCATGCCAATTTTCATTTCAAGTGTATCTAAATCTTTAAAGACATCTTTAGTTGGAATTTCGGAAACCATACTGTCTAAACGCATAGCACACAATCCTTCACTTAACTCTAATGTTAAGTATACACCATTAAGTCCTGCCATTGTCCAGTTAACTGCAAGATTTTGCATAAACAAACTCTTACCAGATCCACTACCACCTGCAAAGATGTTTAGTTCGCCTCTGTTAAATCCACCAAATAATTTCTTATCTAAGTTTGCCCAGCCAGTACTTACTTGACCATTGCCGTCTTTAAGAGCCATAAGTCTTGCTCTAGGATCTTCCCAATACTCGATACCTAAGTCTTTTGTTAAACTTATTTGTACTGCATCTTTAATTAGTTTCTCTACAGGATCATACTCGCCTTTTTCAAGTAAGTCTGCACTTTTTAAAATAGCACGTTCTAATTCGTTACGTCTAGTAAATGCTTCAAACTCAGACATAAACCAATCATAATGACCTTCGGTTAATTCTTTTACTGGTTTAAGTTTACTTCCAGTAGCCGCATTAATCTGGTCTGCCGTAGGCATAGTGCTATATTCAGAAGTATGCTTTTCGATAAACTTTGCCGGTTCTCTTAAACTTTTATCAAAGTTTTCTGCGTTAAAAATATTTTGTACTCTAACGTAAGACTCTGCATCGTTGAGCATCATCTCTAAGAATAGTCTTTGTAAGTCTATTGTATATTCAGTTGCCAAGTTTTTTCCTCATAAGTTCGATTTTAATTTTACTAGTTTGTGCAGTGTTTATAATGCTCCACAATGTATACAGTTTACCATATGTATCTATTGCATCACTTACATCCTTAACATCTGCGTCCCAGTCTGGAAAGGCTACACTCCAACCATATTCGATTGCAGTGTCAATTACTTTACTTCCTGCATTGTCCTGGTCTGGTACTACTATAACATCTTTTCCTAAAGAGTCAAGTAAATCCGCTTGGGTATCGTTAATCATATTACTGTTTATTCCAACACCACCAATCTTTAGTGCATCTATTGGGCCTTCCATAACTAATACAATCTTTCTATCTTTTTGTTGTTCATCAACATTAAACACATACCCTGGTTGCATATAATTCATATACTTAGGTTGTATGTTATTGTTAATCGATCTTCCTGTATGACCAACACATTTATTCTTGTAATAAAACGGAATAATTAATCGTTGATTCAAGTTTCCTGCTCTACTAGGTGACCATCTCAATGTGTCAAGTTTAGATTCAAGTCCTCTAGTTATGGCATACTCTGCCACCGCTGAAATTTGTTCTTCGTGATCGCCTGGATTATGTATCCAATGCATAAGTGTTTGTGATCCATCTGGGAAGTCTTTTTCTTCAAAAGTAATTTCTTCTACTACTTCGACTTCACCTATTTCTTCTGCATACTCTTTTAATCGTAATGCTTCAATTTGCAAACCTTTTATTTGCTTATCGTCAGCACCAAACCATTGAAATAACTTTCTTACTTTATATGTAAGATGATATCCAGGTTTCCAATGTGCTTTATAGCCACAGTTAAAACAATGGTAACTTAAAACTCCGTCACCACCGGCTATACCTGCTCTGCCTCGTTTGTCTTGTGACTCTCCATTGTGAGTACAACACGCACCATTAAAAGATATCCAACCACTTGGGCTAGTCTTCTTTTTAGAAGGCAGTAAAGCGATAAATGTATTATAGATTATATTTTGCATATGCTATTATTATAGCACAGAACTACGAACGATACAAGACTTTTGTTAAGGTTCCGTAAGTTTTTACGTCTTTAAATCTAACGGCAGTAAAAACTCCATTAAATTCAACGTATTCATTGCCAGTTTTTGATGTATAAGTGTTAGATTTTACATCAATCCAGTTAGCAGATAGTAGATTTGTAACATCATCCATAGTCGCTTGGACTGTTATTGTACCGGTGTATCCACTTAGATAGTACTGAGCAGTATGAAGTGCTTTATTTTGATTTAATTCTGGGTATGAGTTTGTAGAAGAGGTAAATTTGGTTGTTTCGGTTCCTGTACCAACTACGTCACTAATAACTAGTACTGTTGCACTATCTTTAAATTGGTTATAAACACCGTCAACAATATCGATAGTTCCGCCTGCATCATAGTTATCACCGCTGAATACTACTTTTCTAGTACCATCAGCAAGTTGTTCGTGTACACTATAAGTGTACATACTAGCGTCTGTATTTCTTAAATCTGAATCAGAAAGTTCAAAGTCTACTTTGCCTAGATTCGCATTCGTTATGGTCCCGGTTTTAGAAAGGATAACTACATATGTAGAAGGATTTAAAATATTAAAAACAAAAGTTTTGCCAGTAATGACAACGGGTTTTTGGTCTGAATCTTTCAGTTGAAGTTGTAGAGTGTTTTTAATTCCTCTATATGCTTTTAAGGGACGTGAGTACACTGTTCTATTCCTATGTTCTACAGATGTATCTGTTGAATATACAACTGTTTGTTTCTGATCTACTAAATAACCTGTTAATTTCTGCATTATATTTTATCTTCCACATACAACTATATTTATGTAAAAAGGCGCCATGGACGAGTTACTAGAAAAATTACTTAATCAATACCCATTTTTAAGCCATATTAGTTATGGGCAAAAAGAGTATATCGGGATAATTCAAAACCGAGACTCTCATTGCACTAGTTTTTATGACTACGAAAAAGTTCAAGACATAGAGCTAAAAAGGCACTATCTGTCATTAGCCGAAACTTGGTGGTGGGAATCAAATAGAATGATTCCAATCAACATATTCCTTAAACAAGATTGGGTCTGCTTTAGACCTTACCTAACAACTTTTGTTAGTAAGGACTGTAATGTACTTGCAGGACCACAAGTTAGTCTTAGTGAATTGTCTAAAAAGCGTACTAAAAGACGCTCTATTCAATTGGTCAAAAAAGTAAACTAAACTTCCTCACCAGGATTTTCACTTAAAAATTCTGTCTTATCACCTATGTCCGGATTCAGTTTTGGATTATTAGCATCTGCATCATCCATTTCATCAATTTTTTCAGTAATGACAGGCCATAGTTCAGACATTCTAGTATTAATGTCTAACCATTTTTCTCGCTCTTCTGGTTCAAAGTCTGTATCTGCTCTAATAGCACCTGCTGGACATTCCGGTTCACACACTCCACAATCAATACATTCATCTGGATTAATTGCTATTGAATTCTCTCCTATGTAGAAACAATCTACTGGGCATACTGATACGCAATCTGTATACCTACATTTAATACATTTATCGTCTACTAGATATGTCACTTATACTCCTCGCATAATAAGTTTATATGAACTGCTACTAAATGAGCATACGCAACTGCGTGAGCTTTTTTAAAATAGTAAGCACTGCCCTCAGGTTTGTTCCAAACACTTTCCGAAACTTCCTTCCAAGTCTTACCTTGTAAGTTTGCTTTACCGGGTCTTATAATGCTTAACAACATTGCCATTCTAGGTATGCTATCGGGTTTCATTTTTTTGATTAAATCGTGATAGTTTCCTATATGAATAACTTGCTCACAAAATTCTTTACTTTTCCAAAGCAATTCCCATAAAGGTTCTTGCTTTATTAATTTATCTAAATGTGCTTCATCTTTTACTTTTTGATACACTGCTACATTAAGTAAATCTAATTTAAAATATCCTCTATCTTCTGCAATCTTATAATCTAACGTACTCATGTTAGTTGCTGGATCTACAGGTATCTGTGTATAATAAACACCAGTGTTATGTTTCTTAACAACCCCGTGTTCGTTCATAGAAGCCGCTATAGCAGGCAAGGCACTTAATACTTGTTCTCTGTCTGCAAAGTCTATATCGACGTCTGGTAATCTATGACTCATAATTTTGCTTCTTTTAATGCATCTTTAACTATTGCAGTTTCTGTATGAAACTTTACAAAGTTCTTACGCCAATAATCAGGATCAATATATTCATAAATTATTCCTAATTGTTCTTGGCTTAATTTTCCTAAGAATGCAACGCCTGAATCACAGTTAAATATAATCCACGGACTTAGTCTGCCATTTACAATATGGCTACAAATTTTGTTTGGATTTGCCGCAAAGAAATAAGTGTGTAAATGTACACCATGTTCTTTCATATGGGATTCCATTGTTTTTAAACTTCTTGTAATAGCATCTTGCCATGTTTCAGTTCTTAAATGTGTTTCTAAATATTCCTGATAATACTTGTCATGTGTCCATTGGTCTAATTTAATATTGTTCTTAACAACAAACTTAATAAATGCACTAGTGTTAATACAAGAAATACTAACCATATGCTTACCAAACTTTACAAATGCATTATAATACTGACTGTTAACAAAGTCGCCATATGACTTCTTAGCCGCATCGCCTCCTTGAGTCATTTCATAAAAACGTAAGTATGCTTGTAAGCCTAACTGTACACCTTTGTCACCTTCTTGTTGCCATCTGCGTTTTTGTTCGCATACATGGGTAGTTAAAGTTTTTTCTCTACTAAACCCTCGTTCACAATATTTACATATAAACGCCTTTGTTGGCGGTTTGTAATTTTCTTTAGTTTGTTTTGCTATAGCCATTAAGTTGATCACAATTTCAAATTCTTTTCATGGTATTGAATAATACTTTTATCCCACTCTGGGAATACAGTTCGGTTAACGTAAATATCATTATAGTCGAATCTTTGTAGATTGTCAATCTTTTTTGCTACTTTATCAACAATCGCATTGTATTCATCTAAATGACGTTGCTTAACCGTCTTCTTGCCTGCGGAGCCGTATATTTTCTTTAAACGTAAATCCATAACATACTGTAGTGTTTGTAAATCGCTTATTGTTATTGCCCATGCTTGTTCACATTTAAAATTGTAGTTATCTAAATAAAAGTCACTTGGGTTATGAGCACTTATCATGTTTGCACCTTCGACACTATGTATGTCATTCATTGTGTCAATTTGTGCTACACTAGGTAAAGGTGTGCTATCATATAAATTATTATGTATTTCACATGGTACATTTTCAATATCTTTCCAAGTATATAGACTCTGCAGGAAGTTGCCGCCTGAACCTGGTCGCCAAAGGAGAAATAATTTACAATTTATTGTCGGGGTCATAGCATCTCTTTTATTTGTTTGTCATCATATCCTAAATCTATCAAATGTGCTTTCACATCTTTCTTTGTATTCAAACTTGCTAGTAATTCTAGCTCATCTTCTTTTGCTGAAGGATATAAAACTTTTAGTGTTTTCAATATCTTGTTATTTACTGCATTCTTCTTTTTACCGCCTGCAATCCATTCGTGATATGCAGTACCCAATCCCGGACTTGCAGTTGTCATTAATAACCATTGCAGTTTAGGATGTTTTGTTAAATCAAAGAAGTTTGTATTAACACGTTTATTAGTTGCAATAAGCCACCACTCTTGTAATGCAGACTCGCCTTTCACACTACTAGCATATCTGTTCATAAGAAACGGACTAAAAGCCTTCTTTTCCTCGTCGCTTAAGGTATCAAAGAAGCCCTTGTGCTTACGATCCATTGCTCCGAGTACTTTGTTAAGTGGTAGTTTGTTTGCCATGTTGTTATTATAACACCTTTATAAATATTCTGCAAATGTTATTTCAAATAAATTTGCATCATCGATACTTTCAAATTTGATGTAGTACCATCTGTTGTTATCTTTGCCCCAATCGATCCGTATAGTTACACCCTTATTTACTAATTGTCTGTCATTAAAAAAGTTTATAACATTCTCTATTAAAGACCTCTGTACATTGATCCAATACTCTTCGTTTTCTGCGTTAAGTTTTAAATCATATTCGTGCGAGTTTTGTTTAACAATCAACTTACCAAACTTGGGAGACATCAACTACTTCCGACGTTCTGCTAATTTCTTCAACAAAGTACACGCAAGGTGGATTCTCGCCCTCACACAAAGGTACTGCTAATAAATGCCCAGGTTTAAGTTTAGGGAAATACCATTTAACTTCCTGATACACATCTACTATTTCTACTGGATAAAACTCAGGTCTAAAATCACCACGTGGATTAAACGTAAATGCATTAAACCCTCTATCGTTTAAACTTGTTAACGGAACAACTTCTAAGTCGCCTACTTCTGCTTCACCAATTAATAGTTGCCAATCACGTGGCATTCTAATTGTATACTCTCCGATTCTTAATACTAATGCCGGAGCATTAAAACTTTGTAGGAAAATAAGTGGAATAAAGTAATAATCAGGATCTTTAGGATTACTGTTGTCTAAAACGGCAAACCTTAAATCATCTACTTCTTCAGGCAAGTCGTTCATTACAAAAGTTTTATTTTCTAATGTAAGAATTTGCATATTAATATAACTCCTTAATTTTGTCTGCTATACCAAATTTGACTGCTTCTTTGGCTGATAACCAAATGTCCTGTGGTGGTAACAATACTTCTCTGATTTTCTTTTCAGATAATCCAGTACATTTTTTATAATGTTGCATCATACGTTCGCTTGATAGTTCAAACTCTCTAACACGGGCAAATAACTCATGTTCTTTACCTGTTGAACCCCAACTGTATTGATGTGATAAAATACTTGTATTAGGCGTAATGATACGTTTGCCTTTTGCTCCACTCATAAATGTAAGTATACCACAACTTGCAATAAGTCCTAGTCCTACGGTTTTGATTGGAATACCACTTGCCTTCATTGTATCAATTAAAGCAAATGCACTATGCACATCACCGCCTGGACTATTAATAATAAGTGTTAGCTCTTTAGGGCGTTCAGTATCCGGTGCCAAGTTCTTTTCAATAATCCACTGAATTACTGGCTTTGTAGTTTCAGTTGTAAATGGATCTGCAAAGTAATAAACACCTGCCTCCCACATAAGTATTCCAGGTGGTTTAGGTTGCACTGTAGGTTTTCCTTGTTTAACGTTTTTCATTATTTGATTCTCCATATTATTCATTCCAATCTGTCTTTTTTACAACAAATGGATAATTTGCTTCTTTATAGAAGTTTTTTCGTTTAGTTAAATGTCGCTTGGCATATTTACAAGTACTTGTAATATCCCATATTTTAACAAAATCTTTATCACTTGCTTTACGAATACCACGTCCAATACTTTGTATTACTCTTACAAAACTTTTTCCTGGTTCGATTAATACAAGGTTAAATATCCTTGGTATATTAATACCTACTGCCGCAACACCATATGTTGCTACAATAATCTTATTGTCAACGTCTGCAATCTCGTCATAGTGTGCTTTTCTGTCACTTGTTTTAGTGGCACCACTTACAAATACTGCTTTGTCTCCAAGTCTGCTTACTAGTTCTTTACCCGATTCTACTCTGTCTACTAATACAAGAGTATTGCCATCTTGCCCTATTGTACCGAGCAGTTTAGCAAGATAATCCAATCTTTTTGCGTTTGTTAGCAAATACTTTAATTCACTTTGATAGTTTCCATAATCTCCATGGTCAATTAATTGCAATACATTAACTTCACAGTTAGCAAGTACACCCTGTTCTTGTAATTCACTTGCAGTTTTTCTACCAACTACTTCTCCTAAACTTACCATAATACTCATAAATTCAAAATCTTCTTTTGGCACTGTTCCTGTTAGTCCCCAACGAATTGGTATTTGACTCATAGGTCCTGTTAACAATGTTTTCAATGCATCCGCTTTTGCCATATGCACTTCATCTACCATAACACAAACTACACCTGCAATAAATTCTTGTATAGTAATAGGTGCAACTGCGTTCTTTGTATTCTTTAAAAGAATGTTTAGACTTTGCCAAGTACAAATAGTATGCTTGTGTCCAAACTCTTTTCGGTCTCCGTAAAACACACCAACGTCTAGTCCCATGTTGACATAGTCTTCTTCTGTTTGTGTTACTAGCGACTTATTTGGCACTATTACAATGCTTCTACCGTACTGTTCGACTTTACTACTTAATGCGGCAGTTATTAATGTCTTACCTGCACCAGTGGCAATCTCCTGCATACTTTGTGGATTCTTTAAGAAATTATTAATAATCTCTACTTGGTAATCACGCAATACAATTGGTTCGCCTACAAGTTGATGACCTTTGGGCCACATCACATCATTAAATGCAGTTTCGTCAATTTCATCAAAATCAAATCTTGTTTGATAATCTCGTTGATCATCTAGTTCAATTTGATATTTCATTTCTTCTAACACAGGAATAATCTTTGGAAGAAGATTAATGTATGTGCTACCACCTAACTGAAAGTATGCAACTTTTCCGTCCCACCGTCCTAAACGAACTGCTGGAAGATATCGTGCATAAGGAACTTCGTACTTAAACATATTAGACAATCGACGCCTAGCGTCTAGTTCTAACCCTTTTATAGAAACGTTTACTTCGTCTCTAATCAATAATTTTGCTTGTGGCATTTATTTTCCCTAGTGTGTAATAACAAATCCACGCATCATTAACAAATGTCACTCCGGATTGTCCGTTGATGACATTGAAGCCATATTGTCTAAACTTGCTTATAGAATTCGTACTAATAACAAAGTCAGGCTTCCAGTCACTTTTTACTTTAGGATTGGAATACCTTTGTATACTATCTATTATAGCAAATTTTGTGTCCGAAGTCAATGACTTATTAACGTTAAAGTAGTGGTGATTGTTCTTTAACTGCACTGTACAGACGTCTTTGCCCAACTTAGACACCAAATCTTCCAGGTTATTAGTTAGTTCGGGTGTAAGTGTTCTACCGTCTATAACGAATGCAACTCGTTTAAAGCCAAAATCGTTAACTGCTGAATTATAAATTTCTTCTGGTTTTACTTCTGTCCAGTCGAACTTACCGCCTCTATTTTGTAACATTTCTGTTCCAACTTTAGAAAGTTTTATGTTTGTACTGTTATTAACAATGTCTAAGTTTTGATTAGCCGCAGTAACTATTTGGTTCATACGGTTCTTACTCGACATATTAGTTGTCCACCATTCGTTTAAAGTGTCCGGTGCGTTACGCAATAAACAAGTATCGTCTTCGACTACTAATTGTATTGCATACTCGCTTCGATTACTAGTAATCGATTTACATTTCTTGTACACGTCTTTTACTGCATCAGAATAGTCAAACTTATATTTGGCTGACCAATTATATAATGCAAGTAAGTTATATTCATTATATGTTGTTTGGTATTGTTTTGTCTCTTTTTCAAAATATGTTTTATTAGATTTTAACTTCTTTGCTAATGAATTTATTTCCCTAATCATTTCCTTGTTATAAGGAAACTTCATAATAATCTTGTCGTCTTCGATATCAATATATTTTGTTCTATCTACTTGACGTAATTCGCTTGTCCAAGTCGGAGATTGCACTAGCTCAGTAACATCGATACCTAATCGTTTATACTGGCGTTCGTATTTGCTTACAAGTTTGATTGTAAGAGCTCGTTGCCTATCGCTTAATCCTTCACCTTTGTTAATACTACGAACCGCATTATTAACAAAACCAACATCATAATTTGCTAGACTAATAGGCTTATGTATAAACTTCGGAGGTACCGGACTTGCTATCACACCTATTGCTATTTTTAAGCAATACTCTAGGTCTGTGGGTTTATAAAATTGCATTCTTATTCCTTAAAGGTAAAAAGCGGTCCGAAGACCGCCTTATTAATTTGTTATGCTCTTCGCATACACGTTGAAGCCGCCAAGTTCTGCCAATTGCTCGGACTTAACTTTTTAAGGTCCGCAATCTTTAGTGCCATCCTTAACGACATTTCCCTTAGGAACTTTCTTTTCTCAAACATGAATTGAAGTATTTCTTTCTCTTCATCATCTGACATCTTAAAGTTTTGAAACAAATCACCTTTTCGAGCAATTTGTTGAATTCTAAGATACTTGTCTCGTTCAGTATCAAGTGTTAAGTCAATGTAATGACAACGTGACATTAAAGCATCTAAGTGATCTTTAAGTCTTTTGCTTTTAACATTGTCAAACTTGATGTTTGTAATAAAGCAAACACTTCCTTGGAAGTCGAAACTGTTAGGAATACCTTCTGCTCTCAATTTACTTGAATCTGCATTCCAGTAAATCTTACGTCTAGCACCACTATCAAGTGCCGCTTTAAGAATGTTAAGAGCTAAATCATCTAGCAATACACTATCACAGTCATCAAATACAACTACGTTACCACGAGCACTGTATTCATAAAGTTTAGCATAAAGACCTAGTGCCGTCATTGCACCTTTTACAAATTCAAACTTCCTATTACCAGCAAGGTCATCGAAACCCGACTGTTCTTCTAGTGTAGTTTCGACACCGTATGATTTACCAACACCTGGAGGTCCAGTAACAATCATTGCCCTAATGTCATTATTTTTAAGAGCACCTGTCATTTCATTCAGGATCTCAAACCTATCCTGGATTTCTATGATCCTCTTTTCGTCTTTTGCATTTAACTTGGAACTTTCTTTAGGTGTATCTGCTTCAACTTGTGAAGCATATTCTGACCTATCAACGAAAGTAATTGCGGTAGGGGTTTTAATCTTTACCCTAATTTTGTCTGATCCAAAGCCCTCTGTTCCATCTACAGTAACAAACATTCCTGTTTTGCTTTCTGTAATGTTTTTCACTAATGGGAAAACTTTGTTCTTTATTGCTTGGTTTCTGTATGAACCACTTTTAACTAAAACGTAACTATTCATGTATGACTCCTATTCGTCGTTTTTTGTTTAAATGTTTATATTACTATAATAACACATCTGTACTATGTGTCAACCTTTTATTTCATTATGCGGCAACCTTTTGGTTAGTTGTTTCATAATTTTTGTTCCATGCACCAACGGCAATGTTGATATAATATGCAGTATGGAAATAATCTGTTTGGCAGTCTGACTCATCAAACCAACCTTTGCCTTTATGATAACCGTTTCCGTTAATTGGAGCAGTTTTACATATTTCATATATGCTATCAAACAATGCTTTATGTATACCATAAAAATTTGTATGATAATGATTAATTTGTGCCGAGCCTGGAAATGGTGTAATTTTCTGTGAATACCTGTCAAAGAAATCTAAAGATCCATCATAAAAGTCAACATCACCTGAAACCAATGTAACTTGTACACTTGAATGGTGATCTTTTCTTACACTAAACTTAATGTTAGGATATTGTTTTTTAAGTTCTTGTCTAATTGCTTTAACATCTTCTTTATTAACAAACGCCATATTATGTATCTCCTTATTTGTTTAACTTATATTACTAGTATAGCATCTTACGTCTATCTGTCAACCTTTTAGACCCCATTTCTTTAATAATGGTGCAATATTAACCATTGATTTTACTGGATTTTCTGACTCAATGGAAGTTTTTAAAACTTTTTTCTTCTTTTTTAAACGTATTTGGTAAGATCCAGGACCTCTCATAGGTGTTAATACTTCGGATATACTAGGTATTGCTTCACACCATTTGTGCATTTCGTCATATATCTTGCCCTGTCCTGTAATTACTGTAAACTTTACAACACCATTTAATTCACATAACTCAACGTGTACTTTAAATTTACGCCAAGCATCGTGTAATGTGTATCCGTGTAAATCTAACCGCATTAATCAAAACTGAATGTTAATTCCATACCACTAAAATTTGCAACATATAAGTTCTTACCCTTATATCTATTAAAGTTTAGAGGTACTCCCTCTAACATTACTTTAACTACATCATTATGTGATTGAATAACAGTCCCTTCCCATTTCCTATCGTTATCAGTACAATGTACCATAACTTTATCTGGTTCTCCACTATCAAATTGCATTGACTACTCCTTGTGCTTGTTTGTATATATCCATTAAATGTATCTTTGTCATTGCTTTTAATAACAAGTCCATTTCAGCGATATAAGTTACTGCGAACTTTGGATCGTTAACTTTGATATCCTTACCATTGCTAATCATATCTGCCGCTTTTATTAATTGTGCCGCCGCTGATGCTTGGCTTAACCGGTCTCTATCAATGCCTTTACGCACTGTACGATTCCCGTCTCCGGGCTTTGAAGTATCAGTTAACCATTTAACCATGTCAGCAGTAGAATTGCCAAATAAGACTCGTATTTCATCATTTGTTACGTTAGTGTCTTCTACTACATCATGTAATAAAGCCGCGGCAATCATTTCTTTACTGCCGTTGTGACTACGAACAATGTCTGCTACTTCTTCTGTGTGAGTAACATAAGGTAAGCCTGTGTATTTGCGAACTTGCCCTGTGTGTGACACACGGGCAAATTCTTTGGCTTTTTCTATAAACACTTCGTCCATCTTATTGAATCCCTGTCCAACTAATTATATTCATGTTATTGGCATCTTCATAAACGTTACCACGTTTAAAGTTCATCGCAGGAGCATTATACCCTGCCGCTTTAAGCATATCGCCTTCTACAAATCCTTTAGTAGGAACCTTAACAATAAAGCCTTGCACACTGCCACCTTGCATTGAACTTTTGTGGTCTTTTTTGATTAGTTTAATATACTTTTGACCATCTTTAATTTCAATGTTCCAGTTATCAACAACTTCCTTACTGTACTCTGACATTGCTTTTTTGCCGTCTTGTGTAGACCAACGAATATAATCGTTCTTCATTGTTTCAACAACTTGCTCAACTGCTTGTTTAAGTAAAATGTTCATCATATCAATAACTCCTTTAATTAACTTACTATAACTATAATAACATCTATAGCAGATCTGTCAACCTTTTCAGTCATAAAAAAAGCCTTGATAAACAAGGCTTTAATTATTAATTTTTATTTAACTAAAATATGTTTCTGCTTCTTTGCGTGATTCCTTTGCAGATGCTTGGTTTGTGATGCTCAAAACGTTAATATAATCAACTATATCTAAGAACTCGTCTTCTAGTTGCTTTTTAGCATCTTGTTCATCGCCTGCTAACATAATAACTTCTTTACTTCTGGGATCGTCGTCTGTAACGTATCGTACAATATACTTGTGTGTCATTTTTGCTAGTCTCCAATTTAATTACTATAGTGTTAATATACACTCAGTAATGCGTCTTGTCAACTAGTATTCTAATCTTTTATACATCTTTACATAAGTATCATCAATACCTAACACCGGCTGTAATGCTTTGTTCAAAATTTCGGAGTTTTGCTTACTTCTATGTACTGCTATAATATTCACTACACCACTATTTAAGAAGATGTTTGCTCGTTGACCTTTGAAATTTGTTGGATTGTAGTTTTTAACCGGTAACCACCATAAGCCGTAATCTTTGTTTACTAATGTATTCCACAGAAACTCTACATGGGTCTTGCTATCGTTTACTTCAATAAGCATACTTGGTTTAAACTTTTCAATAGATTTTATAGCACCTTGTATTACTTCCTTTTCGTACCCTTCAACATCTATTTTCATAAAGTCAATTTTTACAGGGTCTAGGTCATCAACAGTTACCATTTGTGATGTATGGAAAGGTCCTGCACGTTTGTTCAATACAGTGCATTCTCCATAATTACCTGGAACGTGTGGACTATACGAACTTATAAAAACCGAACTAACCTTATTACCCAAACAGTTGTTGTACACTGTTACATTTTTAATTTGATTGTTGTGTAAATTCTTTTGTAATAATTCTCTACTAAATTCATTTGGTTCAAATGCACTAACAAATCCTTGAAATGCGTGTTTGGCAAACCATATAGTATGTACACCAATATTAGCACCTATGTCTAATACATAATCAGTTGGTTTAACCATATGTTGCATAATTGTGAACTCTTGTTCACAATACTCGCCATACAGATCCAAACTTTTACCAATAATAACATCATTAGTAAAGTAAGAAAACTTACCATGTTTGCATTGTGTTGTTTTAATGCTACTCATTTTTATGTTCTATGTCTTCCTCTGTACACTTATCGCCGTATTGTATTTCAATTAACTTTACGTCTTCGTTACTAGGATTATTTAACTGATGCCATGTGCCTACTGTTATATTTGTGAATTCATGCTTATTAAAAGTTTCTGTTTTAAGTAATCTACGATCCGCCGGATGTTCTGTATTATTAGCAAGTACACCTTTTGTTACAAACCATATTTCACTTCTAAGATTATGTCTTTGGTACGACAACGTTTCTCCAGGACGTATAACAATTTCTTTTACTTTAACGTTATCGTCTCTGTATAATACTTTGTAATGACCCCAGGATTTTTCTGTTTGTTGGTTTACCCAAGATGCTAAAAAGTCACGTGAACCGTATTTCTTTTCTTCACCTACACCATAAGCAAATGTTAATCTGTCTTTAAGTGCAAAACTTTTGTGTTCGGGTGTTGTCTCGTCTGTTCTGTCTCCACCATTTGCAAATACGATTTCATCTTCTGGATATTTCTCTAAAAGAACTTGTATAGCATCTTTGGCAGTTCCATCTGAATCATCGAAATGAATACATTCCGATACCATGTCTAAATGTTGTATGATTGTTGTTCGAATTTCCAATGATTGAAATTCTTTACCCTTCTTGCGTCTTAACCATTCGTCACTATTAATGCCGACAATAAGTTTGTCGCCTAGTTTCTTGGCTTCGACGAAGTAGGAGATATGTCCATCGTGAATGGGATCAAAGCCTCCTGTAACTAATACAAGTTTCTTCATATATACTACTTATCTGATTTACTGCTATAATTTAGACGTTTGAATAGTCTACTATGGTGCCTGTTAACCATTTTAGGATCAATCCCTTGTTTGTTATATAACCAAACTTTTCAATTTGTTGTGTACATACTTCGGGCATAAAGTCCAGTAACTCGTGTATTGACTTTTCGTTATAATCAAACACTTCTGCTGAATCTTTGTATACAAATGCATTGATAACATTCGTGTTAGGTTGTTTGTAGATAAAACCATCTCTACTATTGAATCCACTTAATGCCAACATATAAATTAAACTTGGTATAGTAATTTGATGTTTTGCAGTTTCGTAAATTCTATGATCTGGTTCGCCATAAAATGTGTTTATTGTTGTAGGGAAACTTAAACACATAACTCCACCATCACTAGTGAATTCATTCATTCTGTGTAAAAACTTTAAAGGGTTATTTGCTTCTTGTAAAACACTATGAGCCCATACTACATCAAACTTTTTATCAAATGTAATAGTGTCCCAGTCGGCTTTTACCTTGTTAACATTACTATGTTCAAAGTCTTTATTCCAATTAGGATTATTATCCAATGCAGTAACATTAATGTTTAATGGTAAAGGATTTGTCTCGTCTCCATCATCACACTCTGCCCACCAATGAGCATCATGTCCATCTCTACTTCCAACATCTAACACACTGTCGATGCTTTCTAGCATTTCAGGATATTCGTATATTATCTTTAAAAAATTAAGACTGTGTAGTCTAGAGTTCGCTGGGTTACTTAACAGAAAATCCATCGTTTAACATTCCCTTCATGAACTCTACTTTAACATCTTCGAGTTTGTTTTTTGTATTAGTTATTTTCTTATTAAATACATCTGCTTTAACTCGATTAAAACTACGATTCAAGTCTTCTGCTAGTTGATCTAACAAATATTTATTGCGTTTAAAATCTAAACTAGCCGAACTATCGTCTTTTAACGATGTAAGAAACGTGTTATAATCCTTAGTAAACTTGTTGTATTCGTACAGTATATCTACTGCACGTTTACTTGTTTTATAATGATACATCTTCCATTCCGGCTGTTCTAAGTTTTACAATATGACCTAGTTGCCATTGTTTAGCATCTATGCCTTTAAGTATACCTAACCACTTGTTACGCAATAACGCAACTTCGTTAATTAAGGTTTCAAAGTCTATTACTTCGTCTTCTCCGTCAACATATTTTTCTGCATCACGGCTTGTTAAAGCCCTAGCATATGTTTCTAGATATTTTTGAAAATACTTACGTCTAATTTTTCGTAATTGAATGTGTAGGTGATTAAGCACCGCCTCAACCTCTTGTAACTGGTTAAAACGATGCTCAGTAATACCTGGTAAAGACCTTAAACTTTTTTCAACAATACCATATATACCCACATCTTTTCGTGCATTTTCTAATTCTGTTTCAAAATGCATTATAAATCCAGGTAAGTTAGATAAGTCATGTGTTACTTTACCGTACCAACTCATTTATTCGTCTCCGTATTCATCTTCGTCATCTACTAATTCATCATCAGGAATAGCGTCTGCTACTGCACTACGGATTTGTGGATCTTCTTTCCCCAAGTCTGTTAGTGTTTCGTCTGCTACACCTAAGTCAATCAATGACGACACCCAATGATCGGCGGCTGTTTGTCTATCTTTTGCTGGAATATATTCTTTGAGAACATTCCATATTTCTGGCAAACAATCTTCGTCCATAATAACCTCTTATTCAGTTTCAACAGTTTCGATTTCTGTTTCTGCTTCTGTTTCTAAATCTAAGCCGACATCGCTAGATTGAACATCATTCATAACAACTTGTAGTTTTTCACCAATCCAGTTCTTACGAAATTCTATCATCTCTGTTCCATCTTTAGCCTTATAGGCAAGTCTGTTACCTTGCTTTTTAAGTAACCCGGCTTTTTCAAATAAATCAACAAGTCCACTATAAGGATCCATTCCTGTTTCATAAGGGATCTTAACTTGTACGCCTTCGAACGGTTTTGCATAACGAGTTTTCATTACTTTACAACCTGCTCTAATACCACGTACATCACTTACTTTATTACCATCTTGATCTTCTTTAAGTTTCATCTTCTTCATTGCAATAACAATACTTGAAGCATAGATAAAGCCTTGTCCGCCCGAAATCTTATCGTCTGGGTCAAACATATCTTGTGATTGGTAAGTGTGGTTTGTTGCTACTAGCCCTACATTATAACTACCGAACATATTAACACAGTTCATTACTAATGCCTTTAGAGCTTTTGCTTTACGACCCATATCGCCTTTCATGTCACCTGCATCGAACTGATTAAGTTCTGTCGGTGTCATCATCATGCCTAATGAGTCAATTACGAATAGTACTTTAGGTCTTTCACCCTCAGCCATATCCCTATAATCTTTCATAAACGTACTAATAGTTTTAGCAACATCATCTAGCATTGCCATACTTAACTTTAATAGTTTACTTTCGCTTGTGTCTACGCCTAATGCTTTTAGCCACGTTTCATCTAATGCGTTCTCAGAATCAATTAATACTACAAAGATACCTTGTTCTTGTGCAGACTTAACTACATTACCTGATGCAAAATAACTTTTACCTGCACCGGATTCTCCTGCGAATACACTTACTTTTCCTAGTGGAAGTCCTTTATTAAAGTCTCCACTTATTAGATAGTTTAGTGCATAACTGCCTGTGCTGACCCAATCTGTTGGATCATTAAAGCCTACACTTAAACCACTAATGCTTTTCGTAATATCTTTACGAAATTTACTAACGTCAAATGGTCTTACCATGTTTGTTTCTCCATGTTAAAAATGAGAGACGACATAAAGCCGTCTCTCTATTATTTTTAATTTATGCTTGGCGTGAACGAATCATTGCTAAAATGTCTTCTGCATTTTGAGATGATCCACCAGCAGGTGCACTTGGCTCAGGTGTTGCAACAGGTGTTGCTACTGCCTCAGTTTGTACAGGTGCTGATATTGGTGCCGCCGGAGTTGGTGTTGGTTCTGCAAACGGTGCCGCAGTAGGTGTTGCCACTGGTGTTGCCACTGGTGTTGCTACTGGTGCCTTGTTAGCCGATTCCGGTAATTGTACTCCTGAAGGACGGAAGTATTGCGAATACTTCTCGGAATCATAAGCCTTACCGTCAACACTATCTTCAAACATTTGTTTGATAATGCCTAGTTCTGCTTCGTTCGGCTTCTTTGGTAAGAAGTCGTTCAAATCATACAGACCATAAGTTTCGATTGCTTTTTGTTCTTCCTCAGTTAGAGCAGTTTCTTTCCTTGCCCAGTTAGAAGTAGAATAATCTGCATATCCGCCTTTACTAGTTTTTAGTACACGGAAGTCGATACCCTTTGTATAATCAGTAGGTAATTCTTCCATATCAGGATCCATTAAACTTGCTTTAATAATATTAAAGAGTTGTGGTCCCATAATAAACCTACGAATTGGATTCTCAGGTGCATCTTCGTCTAATGCCGAATCGCGAACAATACCTTGGAAAACATAAGATTTCTTTTTCCAATATTTACGACCCATGTCCTCTAAAGAACTGTCTTTAAACCACGGACGTACTTCCGCTAGTATTGGACAAGAACCTACTGGTTCCCACATTTCCATACAAGGTACTTGTACAGTAATTGGCTTACTGTCCATTTGACCTTTAATGCCATTGAACGGTAAACGAATCATCGCTCGCTCTGCCCAAAAGAATGTGTTTTGATTGTTGGAGTCTGGAAGGAATCGCAGTGTACTACTTGTTCCTTCTGCTATGTTCCAGTGTGGATAAATTGCGTTGTCGCCGCCGCGGTTTCCGCCTTGTGAACGGGTATCCTGTGCTTGTAGTTTTGCACGGATTTCTGCTAATGATGCCATGTTATGTGCCTCTCTGTTGCCTAGTTAATAGCCTAGTTATGTTGTTTTAATATTGCCTTGATAGCAATGTGTACACCTTCCTGATGTACTGCTAACAATTATACTTATCTTTAAACCCAAAGTCAACCTTTATTTTCTGAATCTAATATAATTGTTACAACTAACTGTTTGGAAGGACTTGCTGTGAACTCACCTCCAACTTTCTAATAGCAGATCACATCTAATATTGCAAGGTTTCGACGTGAAATTTACTAGAACCACCGCTTCTTAAACCAACCCACTTGGGCGCCTAAAAAGATTAAGTGTGCGTTACCCCTCTGCCGAAGAGTTATTCCGCCACAAACACAAAAGAATTATAAGCCCTTTTGTTTTAGTTGTTAAGTATAATATACATTAGAATGTATCCGAAGTCAACCATTTTTTTAAATTATTTTATAAATCGCCGTTTTTTCGCATATTTGCACGGATTTTAGTAGCACTAATGTCGTGTATCTCTTTACCTAAGTCATGTTCTGTAATAGTATATCCTACTCCACGCCCATAACTAATGTCTACAATATTTGGAACATTGATAATATTGTACTCTTTACGATACTCGAATCCTTCGAAACTTAATCCATTAATGATGTTTTTACGGACTGTATCAATATCAAATGGATTATCGTCTACACCCTGTACATTACGAATCATAATGCAAACTTGCCCGGTTTGTGCTAGTGCTTTTTTAAATAATGCTGTGTGGCCATCATGCCACGGTTGCCAGCGACCCAACATCTGAACTGTTGGCTTCTTACTATCAAACATTGTTTCTGTTCATATAGTTTAGTATTACTTCAGATAATTGTGCGTGTGTATCGTCAAACCATTCACGTACATGGTAATTAACCTTGTTAGGCATTTGAAACATTCTGTTAGTATCCTCGTACTTGCCAATTTTAATTGTATCCATCCAAACTGTATAATCAGCATTAAACTCTTTTCTTGCTGTTTCAGTAGGACAAATAAAATCACAAACTGCGATTTTATCAGACATAACTACTCCATCTGCTAAATGTTTCATGCGTTGTGCTTGTCTTATTCTTCCCTCAGGACTAAAATCCCAATCGTCATATTTTTTGCGTACTACATCGGCATTGATGTGTACTGCACCAATTAAGTTAGCAAATGGTTTTGCTAGTGTTGTTTTACCACTTCCAGGTAACCCAAAGATTAAAATTTTCATATTGCACTCCTCTAAACCAAACTATCAAGTTTAGGTAAAAAATGTTGTTGTTGCTCTGTGCTTAAATATTCTTTTACAAAGTTTCTAACTAATGTTATGTTATCGTGTGTGTATTGTTCTACTACATCTTTAGTTAAGTTATATCTTTTCATTACTTCTTCATCATATTTAAAGAATAAACTTTCATAATCAATGATGTATGTTTTGTTTGTTGCAAAACTATTAACTTCGTTAACTCGCTGTTTGTAGTCTGATTCCAATAATTTTAAGTCGTTGTCTTCTAATGCGTTGTTTACAAACTTATTATATGTATTTGTTGTTCGGTTTTTAAGTAAAGTTAAAAAACTAATGTACCACTGTATTTCGGGCTTTGGCAAAATGTAATGTATCTCATTTATATCCAAATATTCTTTTAGATATATTGGCACCCAATGCCACGATAAGTTTTCCTCTTTGCTTTCAACTAACTTGCGTATATTATCTTCGTAAATGTCTTGTCTTATAGTATGCCCAATTTTTAGATAATGATATGCATGAATTTTGTTAAAGAACATTGGTATCCATTTGACCGGACCTTCGACTTGAAATTCGTTGTTAGGTTTTTCTGTACCGCTTCCGTAATGGTTAACCATTACAAAATTCCCACTTGCTCCGGGTGGCCATATCCATAGTTCGTTAACTTGTTTTTTCATATTGCACCTTTGTAACTACTTGCTAATTTTATTGTTTCGTCTAATTCCGATTCTGCTTGTGATACATATTTTTCATTTGCATCTTTGTTTAGTGTCTCTAAAAGTTTACTATCATCTGTTGTTAAGTCAATTACACCTAATTCTGATTCTAACCAATTTAAATAAGGCATCTTATACAAGTATAGCAATTCTTGACTTGCAAAAATTGTACGATAGTTAGAAATTATGTTATCTAACTCTTGTATAAACACAGGTGTAGTGTGTTTACCTCTTACTCGTTCTTGTTGCAGTTTTACAATATTACTATCTCTGCCAATAATAAGAAACTGCACATTTGCAAATTGTGTAACTTGCTTAATAAATTCATCGTATGCTGGTATTGTTTCTATGCCGTCATCAAAATAAGGACAACTAATGCTTGTAATAAAATGCTTACTTTGTGTCCAATCAAACTCATACAATTTTGTGGGATCTTTCCAATACTCTGCAAACGGTTCTAAATCATGCCCTTCCCAATACTTTTCCTGTAAACTAGGCCAAACAAATATATCGTTATTGTGTCCTAATGCTTTACTGAATAAATGATTACCACTACCTTGTGGTCCTGTCATTATTGTTAATACTGGTTTCAATTTAGTCTAGTGTCCATACTGTATCTCGTGATCCGTTTTCAATTAATTCTCGTGTTTTATCAGATTTTAATCCTGTAATTTGAATAACTGATCTCGGATAACTGCTTGTATTAGCCGTTGCGTGTGGTACATTGGGCCAATCAAAAATATGTGCTTCGCCGGCTTTCCAACGTTCGTATACACAATTACCATACATATAAAATTGACCAGGCTTCCAATCATCTAGGAAAAATGTAATACGACATACTTGCTCTGGGTCATCTAAACAACGATCCCATAACTTATCAATATGCAAGTTAAACATTTGTCCAGTTCGTTGAACGTGTGAACGTGCTTTAAATTCGTCTACTCCACCAATAATGCCAAAGTGTTCTTTCATTTTGATAAGGGTTGGGTAGTCGTCTAACTCGTCGGTCATGTCAGTTAACATTAAGTTTTTAGGATCACCGCCGCCTTTTGCAATATCATGTTCTTCTTGTTTTAACATTGGAGATTCTACTTCACTCTCTCCATAAAATTTTCGTGTTTGCCAGTTAATAGACTTATTAGAATTTTCAATTAATCTGTTTTTATCGTCTGACCAATCACCTTCAAAACGACCTAGAACTTTGAACCATTCGCCTTCCTTATCAATAATATTATCATCAAAGTGATACTCGCTGTGTGCTACTGTCCAATCCCAACTACTTTCGTATTTGTCTGCAGGTTGTAAAGTTTTATTCCATTTTGTTTTATTATACATAATCTATTCCTTTATCTTTTCTTAATACGCTGTTTAAAAATATGCCAACAGCGATTATAATACAAACTAAAAATATAGGGTGATTGTAAATATTAAACAATTCTCCCCATCTAAATCCTTCCATAGAAGTTAGTCCTGGTTTCCACTGTTTGTATCCGTATAACTGTAGTGTTCCCCAAAAGTATTCATCAATCTTAAATGCTACAACATATGCAACAAGGATTGCTGGTCTACTAATGTTAAATTTCTTACATACTACACCAATTGCACTTAAAATAGTTAACAAGGCTAAATCTTCCCAACCACCTGTATACTGCATATTTGCGTAAACAATTACTGCTAAAATAAATGTTGCATAAATCCAAAAAGGAACTTCTAATATTTTAAGAATATACTTGTACAGAAAAATACTTAATAGTGCTACACCAATTGTTCCAAAGATATAACCAAATGCTAAACTGTTTGTAAATTGTAAATCATCTAGTAAACTTGGTGTACCAATTTCCATACCAAAGTACATACAAATTGCCATAACCATAGCCGCAAATGGTGCCGCTGGAATTCCAAATAACACTGCTGGTATCATACTAGATACTTTTTGTGCATTGTTGGCTCCTTCACAACCTAGTAGTCCTACAGGGTTACCTTCTCCAAATGGAACTTCTTGATCTTTACCTTTGTGTGCGGCTTTAGTGGCACCGTATGCTAAAAAGTCTCCTACTGCTCCGCCTACACCTGGTAATAGTCCAGTAACGAACCCAATTAGTCCTCCACGAACCATGTCTTTCCAATGTCGTCTACAATCGCCGAAGCCTTGCTTTAAACCTTCAAAATAGTTTCCTTCTATTGGTGGTGCCGCTGATTTTAATCCTCGTCTAAATCCATCTAATAACTCCGGAACTCCGAATAGTCCTGATAATAAAACTACCATGCCAATTCCGTTTTGTAGATATTCCCAACCAAATGTTAGTCTAGGATTACTTACAACATCTTCGCCTACCATACCTACTGCTAATCCAAATATGATTGCACAGATACTTAAAAATATATTTTTACTTGCCACAAAGCCTACACAGGCTAGGGCCATTGTCATGAATCCCAGAAACTCTGGACGTCCAAATAATACGATAATCTTCCCATAATAAGGAAGTAAAAAGAAAGTTAATGCCGCGAATATAACTCCATTAAATGTAGAGTCAGTAATAGCAATTCCCATTGCTCTTGCCGCCTGGCCTTTCTTTGCCATTGGATAACCATCGATAACACAAGCCGCTGTTGTACTAGCGCCTGGTATACCTGTTAGAATACTTGTATAACTATCTGCACTGGCACAACTTGCCACGATTGCAGTCAGAAAGACCAACCCCAAATAGGGGTCAGCCATAAAGTACGCTCCCATGCTAAAGACAGTTATCAGGGCGGTAGTTACACCTGCAATAGGTATAATACCAACTAGCATTCCATACATGGTGCCAATTAATGCCCAGATAACATAATCCATACTATATTCCTTACTTTAAAAGTTCTGGTTTATAGATTGATGGAAAGCCGTATGCTTCTTGATTCCACTTAACCGCATCTTTAAGAGCTTTTTCTGTAATCAAAGATTTCAGTGCCGCTAGTAATGATGGACCGTCTTGGATCCAAGGATAAACACCAGTCTTAGCATAAATTTCTGCACTTGCAACTGGATCATTAATCATCTCAGTTACAGCCGCTTTAACTTTTGCCGCATTAGGGTTACCTTTGTTCATCCAAAGTGATTTTTGAATTGCATCACGCCAATTACGAGTAAGTTTATATGCTTGATATAATTCACCTGCTGGACGTTCGCCCCATAAGTTCTCATACACATCTTCGAATTGTGTGTTTGGAAAGTTTGGATCTGCAATTTGTACATTGTTTTCTAAGTCTAGAATACCGTGTGTGAACCAAAGTTCGTTACCTTCGATACCTGTGTAAAAACGTTTCCATGCCGCCGGACTTTCACGTGCAATATCAAATTCGCCGTTTTTAAATCCAAGACGCTTTTCTCCGCCTGATACACCGTTAACCCAGATAACACGTTCTCTCCAACAAGCCAAGTATGCTTCGATTGAACCTTCTGGTTGTGGACCACATAGCAACATTGCCGCCGCCGCCGCATCTGGTTCAAAACCTGATCCGCCTGCGATTGTCCAAGTGCCGGATTTTTCATCCTTGCCTGCTTGTTTACCTAAAACGATATCATTGTTCATTGAACCAATTAGTTCATAATCAAAGTAATCGTAATCTACTTTATCTAGTAGATATGATACACCGTTACCACCATGTGCTACCATAATCGTTTTGTCATCAAAACGTAGGTCATTGTGGAATTTGTTAAAGCCAGGAATATCACGTGCCCCTGGAATATGGCGTACCACTACTGGTTCACCGATAAACTTTTCCAAGTTTTTCGCAATAATCTCGCCCCATACAGAAGTACCTTTACCAGGTGCTTGTGGAACAATTAGTGTATAATCAGCGAATGCTGATGTGGCAATACTCATCGAAAGTACTGCTGATATTAGTAGTTTTTTAAACATTTATGTTCTCCTTAATTACTACATTAATAATTAACCGTACACTACTGCAAGGTTAGGTCAAATTTCCATACAAAAAAGCCAAATGCAAAGCATTCAGTTAAAAGTAATTTAGATCAGTTTTTGGGGATTTTTTTTGTTTAAAAAATCGATCAGAATTGAGTCTATCATTTTCTTTTCTCTTGTTTATAGGTCTTTTCAAAGATTATAGTAAATATTGCATCTACCATCTTTGGAACAGTAAGGTTTACTGTTAACAATATTATTTAGCAAGAACGTTACCGCCCTTGCTAAAAATTAATTCTTTTTATTTTAAGCCTGCTAGGAATAGTATTTCATCACGTAAGTGTTGATCTTCAGGTGTTTCGGCAACTACTTCTACTGCTTCTTCAACTTTTTCTTCTTCTACTTCTTCCTTGTCATCTTTTTTGTTGCCTTTTTTAGCGGCTAACATTTTTTCAAAAGCGGCTTTTTGTGCTGGGCTTTGTGCTTCTTCTAATTCTTTTTCTTCTGCAACTGCATCATAATCAATTACTGCTGTAATGTTGTTGCCACAGCATTCACATTCTTCTCCGATTTGTGCCTTAGTATGTTTACCTTCACAATGAGGACATCCTGATTTACATCCACAAGTTGCTTCTGTAATTCCTGAGTTTTTAATATGGTCATGCGGTTGCATAGTACCGTCTTCGTTAATGCCTAAATCTTTCATTACTTCTTTAACCATTATACTAATATCACTTGAACCTAGTTCGTCCATTGGTGCATGGCTTTGAGCAACTTCTTCAATTGCTGATAATAATGTTTGCATATCTACATTTTTAAGAATTTTATCAAACGTTTCTGGGTTTGCAGTAATACGCCATTGAATAGCATCTGCTATTTCTTCATAACCTTCAGTATCTGCACCGTTTACTGCAACGTTTTCTACTTGTGCAGTTTCGTCTACACCGTTAATAGTGTCGTAAAATTCTTCGTTATCTGGATGCTTTGCTAAAAATTCTTCTCTAGTCATTTCTTCTGCGTCATCATGCAATGCGTTCTTAACTGCGCCTTCTGTTGTTTCTTCTTCATTGGTACTAGAGTGTGTCAAATGAGGTTTAACTATTTTTTGGATTCTGTCTTGCATTTCTTGTGGAATATCATATTGGTCTAATGAGTCATCTACCCAAGATGCAATAATTGGTCGAGCATCACCTTGTGGGTCTTCATCAGCCGCTTCGCCTAAACTATCAAATAAACTGTCATCACCAATAATATTATACATAACGTTAGTAGCATTTTCGCCTTCTGCACCAAGGGGGAGTACATCAGCCATTGCTGTTTCTAAAGAATCAATTGCTTCAGCAGTATCTGGAATTGCCCAAGTACCTTCTGATAAATTATTCATTATACTTTCGTATTGATCTTCTTCTGTTTTTGCTTTTAAATCTCTTTTTCCAGGAATGATATTAACATTACCTTTCATGTATTTAGATGCTAACTGGTAAGCCGCTTGTCTATCTGGTGGAGTATCCATAGATGCTAAATCACTAATCTGTAAAGAAAGTGCATCATCGATGGTACGTTTAGCCAATGTCATAATAATTTTTCTAACTAAACCGTCTTCTGGATTTTCAGAAGTGTTTTTGTTAATAACATTTTTTTTCAAATGTTGAATATAATTTTTAATATCCTCATCTTCTTCTGGATTCATGCGTATGTCTAATTTAGCACTTGGATCTTTTGCTAGATCATGTGCCATTGCGTTTCCACCTTCTTGTTCTTGTACTTTCATTTTATTAATCCCTCTAGCCAAATTTGGCAGTATTGTATCCACTATGTTATCTTTTTGAATACGAACTAACTTACTTCTGATATCATCTAAGTCTGCTTGTTCGATATTATTTTCTGTTGGTCTATATTGTTCTACATATTTCGCATAACCTTTAGCACCACATAAAGTTTTTAAAGTTTCTCTAATACCTTGATATCTTTGACGTGCTTGTTCGATAATATGTTGTGCTTCATCTTGTTCAGCAAAATTATCTGCACGTTTAAAAACTTTAACAAATTTTGCTAAGTCGAGTGCTTCCTGTGTTATTTCGTGTATATGTTGACCAATTTCGTCTTGGTATGAACCGTTGTGATTCATATGTTGGGCTAATGCTCTGCCAGATAATAAATTTTTGAAAGGAAGTTTAACTCTTCCTTGTTCTACATTCTCTACATACAAACTATGAATGTTTCTACTACGAGAACCACGAACATCTTCATCAACAGGAGCACTATGTTTAATTATTAAACGAACATTCTCACCAAAACGTTGGTAAGATGTTTTTAACGTACCTGCTAACTTACTTTCAAATGTTACTTCTGTACTATCATAAGCATTATCGTTATTTTTAATATAAGCATAATCAGTTTTATCTAATTGTTGCTTACCGATGTTACGAACATCAAAACTCATTAAATTTCTTTTTGCAAAAAATCTTAATTCCTTTAAAAAACTGTACCAGTCTTTCTTATCACCATGTCGCATTTCTTCTGTAATATTATTGTTATAATATATTACTAATGCATTAGGATCTACTACATTTACAGTAACACTACCATGACTTTTGCCACTTGCTCCGTACTCTAGGGTAAAAATTCTACCTTCGTTTGGTTCAACCGTAGTCACTGCTTGACTATCTGCGATGGTCAATTGAGTGAATTTTTTGGCTAGTACGCCATATAAGTCTTTTGCTACTTTATCATGTATTTGCATATTACTATTTACCTTTTCTATAACATTAATGTAGGCATAGGTTCTACTACATCGTCAAAATTATCGCTTAAAAGCTCGTCTATTCCAGCATCATACTTCTTTAACACCATACTCATACGCACTGCTAACACTAAAGACATGACTAAATCATCTGTTTCGCCAGGTCTTGCTTGGTAACTACTACCAACTGCAACAAACGACTTTAATTCTGATATTAAATTTCTACTGTTAATTACTAATCTCTTTGTTTCGATTAAACTTTTTAACTTGGCACAAGCAGATAGTTTAGATTTATGTGTTGTATTAAACCCTCTACGAAACTTTTTACTATTACCATGTCCTTTGGGTTCACTAATAAAGAAGCCTGGAATATTCTCTTCACCTATTTCTGCTATTGTAACTAGTGCCGCTTCTCCTAATGTGTTATTCTCTACACTGTAGTAAACATCATTAGGTTCATCAATACATTGTACCAAATACTCGCCAATAGATTTCATTATTTTAATTTGCTGTGCTATTGGAGTTTTATTGTGCATAAACTCAGCAACTTGTTCTAACGATGGCATCTCTATAACTTGTATGGCGGCATTATCGCCTCCAGTACCTAAACTAGGATCTAAACTTATTAAGTATATACTTCCTTTTTTAGGTTTTTTGAACCATCTAACTTGACCTTGTCTATCAATAGGGTCTTTGCCTTCTAACTCTGCTAATCTAATTGGATTAATTAATGTTTCATCAAAGATAATTGGTTCACAATCCATCTCACGTTTAAAACGTTCTTCTCCAATACGCCCTAATTCTTCGTTGGCCCACTTCTCATCTCTGTCTGGGTGTTCTCTCCAAAGTGCTTTAAAGCCGTAGAAGCCGTTTATCCCTATACCGCCTTTTAATGGGTGACCGTAATCGTCGATAGTTCTGTTTGCTTCTGTCCATAACAACCAAAACTGATCTTCGTCACTGTTAGGTGTACTTGTAATAATTGCTTTACCACCAGTTGCCAACGTTGGAGATATCGAAGTCCAAAACTCTTTAGCAATAGTTGGTCTCACAAACGCAAACTCGTCACAGTATAGTAACGTAATGGACATACCACGTCCTGTGTTTTCTGTTGTTGCTTGTGCTACAATTCTACTTCCGTTTTCAAATTCAATTGAGCCTTTGTTGTAACTAGTTACACCGGCTCTAATATGATTGGGCATGAGTTCATATGCATATCGTATACGTTGCATAATTTCTTGTGCACCTGCATATTTGTGAGCCGCAATTAAGATAGTGCTATCCGGTACAAACATACCGTACCACAACAGGTAACCTGCCGCTGTAGTAGTTTTTCCCATTTGTCTACTTAATAAATTAATACTAAATCGATTAGTGTGATAACTGTTAACTAACGTTTCTTGAAACTTATAAGCGTTGTATAAAATTTTACCAAGAACCGGGTGCTGAATATGAAAATATTTTGATAAGAAATATTCAGGCCCTGTATCAGGATTTGCACATTCCATGAATTCTTTTAATTCATCTTCTGTCCAACGTTCTGCCTGGTGTGGCTTTTTAATTAAAACACCGTCTAAACTTCTGCTCATTTATATGCCTTACTTGTTTAAACTTTTGATATGCTTGTGTAGTTGTGCTACAAGTTTATCTTTTGTTTCTCTTCTATCTAACTCAATTTTATGAGTTCTGCCTAAGTTTTCTAATGCTTTCTTAGTTAACTTGGCAAGTTCTTTTTTGCTAGGTACTATTGCTGGTTTTTGCTTAACAACCTTTACGGGTTTTAAAGTTTCGACAAGCGGTTTTACTGCAAAGATTTTTTCAAACCATTTGAACATATTAATTCTCCTTTTAATTATAATATATACATATTACTATTATATTTATCGGTAAAATAAACCTGTTGTAAGAAAGTGTTATAGAATGGGGCAATATACAAGCATACGACCCTCAAATTCGTCGTATAAGCAAGTCTTTGTGTGTTAACTACAACTTATTAGTCGTCGTAGGGTTTTTCACCAGTTAACCACGGTTTACTGAACCAAAGTCTAAACCATGCTTGTGTTCCGGGTTGGATTTTCTTTTTCTTTGCTACTTTAGAAAGATCATTAGCAAGACTGCCAATGTTTTCACCTACTATAGATGAGTAAGGGGTCAATCCAGAATATGAACCAACCCCTGCTAATTTTTTTAATTCGTCTAACTCTTTATCAAATGCTTTTTTATCAGCCATGATTGAAATTACATATCGCTTAACATTTTAGACAGTCTATCTTGTAACTCTACTGCTAAAGGATTGTCGCCTGGATATTCTTTCTTAGTTTGTTTCTTGGGACCGTTAAGTCCACCTGACATTTTGTTTAGTTGTGTGTCTGCATCGAAGTATTCTTCGTCTGGAGAGTTACTATACTCGTCAAGTTCAACTTCGCTAGTTGCCTGAGTTGGTGCCTGTTCAGCCTGTTCAGCCTTATGATCATGTCCATCACACTCACATTTATCAATTTCCTTGTCACAAGTATCACATAACTCTAAATTATCTTTAGAAAAGTCAAAGTCTTTTTCTTCTGCTTCTGCTTTAACTTCTTGCTTTGCCATACCAGCGAGATCTAAAATTCTTGCTAAATCCTCTACTGCTACTTCAACTACATCTTTTTTAGCAATTGATGTTCCTTCAATTAAACCTTCATCGGATAATGCATCCTGGATCCATTGATAAGGATCGCCGTCTCTTGCTTTTTGTGTACCATACGGCATATCGCCAGTTTCACTATAGTACGAAAACAATTCCATGTATAATTCGTCGTCGTCTCCGATATCAGTCTTGCCGGATTTTAAATCAGCGTATGCTTTAGGATGTTTATTAAGAATACTTTCAGCATCTCTATCATATGCATCTTCTTCAGATACTTCTAAAGGTGCTTCTTGAATAGTATCTTCATCACTATCAATTGCTTCGACTTTGTACTTCTTTCCGCCAACTGTAAATTCTGCTTTGCCATCTTTTCTGGCTTTTTCAAGTGCTCCTGAGAATTCGTTGCCTTCGTTAGTATCGTCTGACTCAACTCTTAGTGCATTTTGCACTGCTGGTTTTTTATTTAATTCTTTTGCTATGTCAGTTGGCTTGTTAGTTTGTACACTTTCTAATGCGTCTAATATATCTCTCATAATAATGTTATCCTATTCCTTATTTTCTTTTGCAATTTCGTCTGCATATGCTGTTGCCAAAGAAACTGTAGGAGTTTCTTTATTATTTGCTAAATCTTTTAAAAAGTTTGCGTTATATTCGTCACCGAAATGTTCGCTTGCCTTAATCTCTACTGCATCTTTTAACTCTGGAGTTCCAAGTGCAGGTACATAATCTTTTCCCATGTCTTCAACGTATTCTTCCCTAGCAACTTCATTAGGATCGTTTGGATTAGATACCATAACGTGTGATCCAGGAAGTCCTGCATAGTCTACTAATTCCTGTCTTAACATATCAACTGTTGAGGGATATGTTATGGAAATATCCATTATAGTAACTTCTGAATTTTTCATAGTTTGAAAATCCATAGGGTGTTCTTGTATAGGTGTAACTTTAGGCTTGGTCATATCTTTTAAATTATATTTTCCAAGTGCTATTTCAATTCTATCCAATTGAGCATCAGTTAAAGTACCTGCGTACTTCACACGAAATTTGTATTCTTTAATGTTTTCCATTAAATATTGCTTAAATGTTTTCATACTGCTAATACACCTTCTTTTGTTATATTATTTATCTTTTGAAAGCAGTTTTTCCAACAATGCATTGCGATCCAATACAACTGCTGTGCCTTCTTCGGCGTTTACGCCATTTTCGCTATCGTGCTTCTGCTGTACTTGATCTAATCTTGCTTTTTGTAACTGTAATTGGATCATTTTTAATTTTCTGTCAACTTTGGCGCCTTTGGCATTTAAAGCCGTGTCTAATAAACGTGCCGCTGTATTAAATATCTCACCTGCATATCTGGCTTCTACATTCATGCCTAAATCCATTAAATCTTTAAATGTATCTCTTGCCGTTAGAGCAAGTTCGTCCATTTCTGTGTCATTTAATGACAAATCTTTGACCATCGGTAATGCTTGGTCAATTTTATCTGCTTTCGCCAATGCACTTGCTATATCTTCCTGTGTATGAGTAATAGTATGGTCTACTGACTTCTCAGGTTCTGGGATAATATCTTCAGCAAAATCTTCTGCGGGTGCTAAATCTAGCAATTCTTCTAATTTCTTTGTCATAATGTTTCCAATAATTATATGCTATTATAATTATTTATCTTTTCTTAGGACGATGAAAGATGTCATCTTCAGTTACTATTCTAAATGTTAGTCCATTTTGTTTACAGTATCTATTAGCGGCTTCCCACTTTGCAGAGTTTAATATAACTTTTGCTTGTGCGTGTTTGCTTCTACCTGCTTGTTCCATTGTTGTTTCTTTTTTAGGCTTTACTTCAATACATTCAGCACGTTTCTTACCATTCTTGTCTTGATACACGACAATAAAGTCCGGAACATAAATTGTATTCTTACCTGTTAATGGATTTTTATAAGGAATTTTAATTGCTTCACTGGCCCATTGTATAACGCCTGGGTGGTTGTCGCAAAATTGCATGAACGCCCACTCCCAACTGCTTCTATACATTGGTGTTTTATTGCCGGCATATTTTGCAGGATTCTTGACAGTATACTTGCCTGAAGCGAACTTTGCCATGGCTAATCCAGTATGTTACGAGCAACAACTTGACTTGGTGCTTTATTTCTATTGAATCCTAATATACTTGTATTAGCTCTAGTTTGATTAATTAACGAAACTAGTGCTTGTTGAATTTCTGTAACTGCATAATCATTAAAGTCTTCGATTATGTCCATTGGGGAAACGTTATGTAACATAGCAATTTGTAAAACTGTGTCTGTTAATCCGTTTGATATTGCTACGTTGTCGTTTGTTTTTCTTTTAAAGAAACCCATAATTGCATCAAACTCATTAGGGTTAACTACTGTTGAGTTTCTGTCTGTATTATAAACGTCAAAAAACTCTGTAGTTTTATTTCCGTTTGGATTTGCTGGTAAATTAGTTGACATATTATGTTATTCCGCCTTGACTTTTGCCTGCATACGAAGAACTATTAGTAATGTTACTAACACTTGTTCTTTGTGGTGCTACTGGATTTTTTGTTTGCTTACTAGCATCTTGATGTTGTAACTGACTAAAGTCTTGAGAGTTAATATGACTCATTATATTTCCACCTAATCCAGGTCCAAATAAACTTGATATAGCCGCTGGAATCTTTTGGGTCATTTGACCTACCATTCCACTTGCTCCACTAACTGCACTTTGTAGATCTCCACCTACACCGCCTGCAAAACCTTTTAATTGATCTAACATTGCATTTGTTTGTACTTTAGACCCGTTACTAGAAACTACACCACTACGCATTGGAGCACTTGTAGTAACTCCTGTCATTTTAGGTACTTGTGGTAAAGGATTACCTTGTGCCGATTTGGCATTAGGAAAACTAAAATCACCAATTGGATTTTGTCCTCTTAAAGCATCCATTGCCGCACCAGTAAGTTCTGACTTTAACATATGTTTTAAGTTAGCACCTTTTAAATTACTTGCTCCACGCAAACCTGTAACAACTGCTCCTGCAATGTTGCCACCTGCTAAATCGGCTCCTATACTTCCTACTGCGTCTACTAAACCGCCTGGGCCTAAAAGACTTGTTGTACCGCCGCCTGCTGGTGTTAGTGGACTAGGTGCTTTGTCATAGTGCAATGTACCGAAACCTTGTGGACTGTCTCCATCAACAAGTCCCGATTTATATTTCACTGTTTCAAATCTAACTGACATTCTATGTTCTAGTATGCCTGCACTGTCTGAATAATCATGATTGTCGTGATCAAAAGTTTCGATAATTGGATTAACTAACCAATACTCTGTATACTTCTTTTGATATAAACTGTAAATTTTTATTCCAGTAAAGAATGGTTTTGTATTTCTGTCTAAACCCCATTGACGAGCATTGTCCATCATAGGTTTATATGTATCTTTATAACCATATGTTCCACTTGACTCATACTGTGGGTCATTGTTGTAGTAGGCATAATATGCATACCACAAGTTTCTTATCACGTCACTATTATCATCGTGGAAGGTGATGTTACAAGGACTATAATTAATCTTGTTGTGGTGATAACGTTTTCTGTTATATTGATTGTGTTCAACAACTTCAAAGTTATACTTAGGTAGATCTACAGACTTAACTAAAAAACTTGCTTCTAAGTTTTCACTTCCACTGAATGAAAATCCAAGGCCCGGGTTGACCTGGAAGACCACGTGAAAGAGAAACTTATGTTTGGGTGCTAGTCTGTAATTGCCGTCGACGAACGTTCGTGATGCGTGTTTATAATCACGAACATTATCACCGGTTGCAAGAGCTTTTAAGAAAGAATTAATCACAGGTTATTCTACTCCTTTATGGATTAGCCTGTTACTACTTCACCAATAGTTCTAGCCACTGTAGTTCCTACGCCTGTTCCTAATGGAGTTTGAACTGCGTTATCAAAACGAATCGACATTGTAACTGTCGCTGGTTCTGAAGTTGCGTAATTCAAGTCGTTGTAGTTAACGTTTTGGATCATACAACCGTATAATTCCCACGTCTCTAGTACGTTTGGTGTTGATGCTCCGTTACCACCGTCTAATATTTCACATCTAGTAATGAATTTGTAATCAATACCCGATGCCGCACTTGATTGTTCCATCATATCAAATTGTTTCTGTACTTGTTCTCCAACAAGTTTAGATACTTGACCTGATGCATCATCACGCATATTAACTGATACGGCTTCCCAAGTGTGTTTACCTTGGATATAAACTTTACTGTTGTAGATATCAATTGGTACTTCTTCAAAATTGACTGAAGGACGTTGAAAATCCATAACTTGTTTTGTTAGTTCACTTCTTGGAGTTGAGATTCCGAAATTTTCGAAACTCACACGGAAGCGATACTTTAATTTTGGCATTAACAGACCTTGGCTTGATGCGGATTGATCCGATGCTAAAGGTACTGTAAATTTGCTTAATGAACTTACTGACATATTTTTTGCTCCTGCTTCTATGCTTTAATAATATTTAGTCGCTTAATTTACCTTGTTCCTAATAAGGCTCTATATTAAATAGAGCCTGTATTTTGGATACGAACTGGTATGTAGATGTATTCAACCGCTTTAACTGGTTCAATAGCAATGTCTATATACAACTCGTTTCTGTCAATTCTATCATTTGTGTTGTTTGTTTCGTCACATACAACCAAATAATCATAAAGACCACGTTTCGCAACTAAATCATTCATTAATTGCTCAACAACTTGTTTTACTTCATCACGTGTTAGTTTATCGTTAGGTTCAAAAACAAAAGGTTTTGTAATAACTGCTAAACGTTCACGTATATAAGCAGTAAGTCTAGATACATTAATACGATCTAAAGCACTCGCTGTTGCCGTTTTAGTTTTGTTACCATAGTTTAATACACCGTTGCCTGGTAAGAATGTAATTGGGTTAATACTGTTTTCGTATAAAGTATCTCTTAAAGATTCTCTAACTCCAACACTAGTAAATTCACCAGTTGCTACATCAATATATCCTAAGCCTGTTGCGTTATCAACTATACCACGTCTTGTGCCTGCCGGAGCAAACCAAGGATAACTAGCGTCATCTGAACGAATCATTGTTCTTAACATCATATGACTTGAAGGAACTACAATACTATTACCATTTAAATCTGTAGTAATACCACTTGGGTAAAACACACCTAAGTATGTATCAGCAGTAACCATTCCATCATCGTTATTATCTGTTGCTAGTTTGGCATTAGTTGCCCAGTTTTGAATATCTGTACTATTTGCCGCTAATCTCATTGGTGTGTCACCAATTACAAAAGCAGTGTTACGTCTATCATTGTTTAATGATACCATATTAGCAATTAGTTCTGGATATCCTGGTGCCGCCATTACGTTAAAGTTTCTTTGCTCTTCACGTAATTCTGAACTTGTATCAAGTGCAGATTTCATAGCCGCTACCACAACTTGACGTACTGCTTGTCTACCCATGAATGGAGAACCATCATTTTGTAAACCTGCTTTACTTACCCATGCATCTTTTTCCGTTGGTAATACTTTACCTGGGAAGTTTGTAGAGTTAAAGAAATCTTTCTTAAACTCTTTTACATTGTAAGAACTACGTCTCATATTAAACATTAACATACCACGTGGGTAATTAGCCGCTAGTGGTACATCTAAGTCTGTGTAATCGTTTGTTAGTAAAGATTTAGTAGTTGTAATATCACCACTGACTACGTCTGTAGTTGCGTTACCCATATATCTTGCATCTGCAAATAGGATACCATCTTCACTAGTTTGATCTGTATTGTCTATTGTTACAAACTTGTCTGTGCCTGAAACTTGTTCCCATCTTTTAATAATTGGGAAGTTTTCTAAGTCACTTGTATCAACCCAAAGGTCACCGTAAACTAGTGCTGACTTATCTGACTGTTGTGTCGGTTCAGTTGCACTAACTAATGGACCATTTGGACTTGTTGTTGACAAGTCAAATCCTCTAGCATCTGTAGAAACATTTTGGTAACCTTTCCAAGTTGTACCGTTATGTATCATGATATCCATTTCATCAGTTACATTATGGAACCATAGTCTACCTGTTGCTGGATTAGTTGAAGGTTCAATTGATCCTGCTGTATAAACTAGTTGTTGGAAGTTACTTGCTACCAAGTTTCCTGCTGTTGCACCTTCTCTAAGGTATGTATTAGCAGTTGTAAAGCCTGCTGTAGCCAAAGGAGTGTTGTTTGTGTTTGCAAGTATCATAACGCCACCTAATGAGTGTGTTAATGTAATTGCTCCAGTTGAAGCCAAACTAGCAGTAACATAAGGAATATTAACTGTGTTAATATCATTTACTATATCTGACGCTGTTGTGCCTGTTGCTGTAACTGTGTAACCTGTAACTGTGTTAACGCCTTTTGCGGATGACGTAATTGTAAACGCATCACCAACAACAAATGTTGGTGCAGTAGCGGTACCAGTAACAACTGTTGAACCTTTAACTTTTCTTTCGTATAATTTGTATAGTGTAAATCCACTTGAGTTTGTAAATGCGTGTGCGTAAACTGTACCTACATCTATATTCAAACCGCCGCCTACTGAATCTAAACCGTATAATGCGTGTCTATCACCACGATACACATTTACTGCTTTAGCAACAAATTTGGCTAGTGTTGTACTGTAAGCACTTACATCAAACTTTGCTCCGTTATTTGGAGTTGTAGTTTTAATCCAAACACTACCTGTTGGCGCCGAAGTAGCATCTGCTGTTTTCCATTCTGGAATAGATGTATGTGGTTGTTGTAGTACAGAGATAACATAGTATGTTGCCGCTGTTACACCAATGTCTGTTAATAATGTTCCACTAACGTTAGCAATAACAATAGCATTGCTTGCCGCTGTAGATTGTCCATAAATTTCAATTTTACTATTTACTAGTGCCGCTGTAACGCCTGTAATAGATGCCGCATTAATGTCAGCAACTGTTTGTGCATAAGTTGTACTAGTTGTAGTAACTGTTGTTCCGTTAATAGTAATGCTGTCGCCATTTGAAACAGTGCCGCCTGATGCAGTACCTTGTACAGTTGGAATTGCAGTATGCCAATTAGTTGTGCCTAATGCTTTCCATCCTGATGCAGTTCTTACACTTACAGTATTATTGTTAGTACTGGCATCAATCGCATAATCGCCTGCTTTGCCTATTGAAGCAAGAGGTACATTACTTGAGATTTTAGTACTATCTGTAATTACTGTTGGAACTTTATTAGTAAAAGTTTGTGTTGTTGCATTCCATTCAAAAATACCAAATTTGGTTTTAGCAGTATCTAACCAATGAGTACCATTAACTGGTTTAGCAGTTGGTCTTCCTGATTGTCCTGTTAGTTCACCTAAGTCAACATCTGCTCTAACAATGTATGCTCTGTTACTTGCACCTAATAGTGAGTAAGCAGACATAAGGCCATATTCATTTTGTTCATAGCCGTGTAGTGCAGTACCTGATGTACTTTTGTAGAATGAAGGTTCACCGAACGTTGTTACAAGTTCTCTTTGTGATCCTATTAAATAAGTTTTTTCTGCATTTATTTTTGCAGTTCCACTAGCAACTCCTGTGCTAGTCGGGTCGTTTTTATTCGTTGCTGTTGCAATAACCAACATAGGCACAGTACCTACTGCCGTACTGGCATACTGTGATTCGTCGACTATTTTAACTTCAATACCTGGTGATACAAGCGCCATATTTTTTACCTCGCAAAATTATTTTATTTGTAATTCGTTTTAATTCGTTTACAACTTTGTTATTGTATTTAGTAAAAAACTACAAAAAGGTCTATTTTGTAACCAGGAATAGCGTCACCTTTAAAGAGCGGTATATAAATACTTGTATGAAAACTAGACCCATATGTGTTAAATGCAAGAAGAAGTCTGCCGCCATAAATTATAAAAAGGGCGAAAAGGTGTATTACCGCAGAATGTGTGATACTTGCAACCGTAACTTTGTAAGAAAACCCAAACTAACAGTCTGGGCTAAAGCAGGTTATAAAAAGAAAAGTAGTTGTGAGAACTGTGGATTTAAAGCAAAGTACTATGATCAATTAGAAGTATACTTCATAGATGGTAACTTAATTAATATTAAGCATAGTAATCTTAAATCTGTTTGTTTGAATTGTTTAATTGAATTAGGACACTCAGGGTGGAATTCTAAGAAAGGCGATCTAATACCAGACGTTTAAGGTCTTCCAACGTTGAATTGTTTTCTATAACAATATCAAAATCTTTATCATCACTTACCCAACGCCATTCGCTTTGATGTACTTCAGGGAACACTATATTCATAGAATGAACTTCTTGCAAGTCATCTATATGTTGATTAACACTTATAGCAGTGGTCCACCATAACGGCTTTTCGCCTCTTCGTACTTGCCAAACTTCGCCTTTTAACTCTTTAATTACGTTAATTTCGTTTGGAAAACGTACATCAGGTATTACAAAATTCTGTGTCGGATTGTTTAAAATCTTTTGTTTAACTAAACTTACCCATACACCATCAAAGAAGCCTTCTCTCATACAATCTGTTCCAAACAGTTGTAATACTAGTCTAGGTGTAATTTCTTTGCCAGTTTCAGATGACCAAAAATCGTCTTGCTTTTCTCTCCAGTCTCTACTATTTTTAGTATCACCTTCAAGCATTTTACGATCCCAATTGAATATTGTTGCTACCCCGTCTTTAAGTGCATCAGCGAAACTTATTTTTTTAAAGTCGTGCTCTGCTATTAATGTGTCGGCAACTGTTCCTTTACCAGACCCGATAAGTCCGCATATTCCAATAATCATTGTTTACCTTAGTTGTTAATGTTTAGCCAATTACCCAAGTCATTGGCATTTGTCCGTCTACTAAATTATACAGGTCTTGCTCGAGTTTGTCAAGCTCTGTTATTGCTTCTTGTTTTAAAGAGTCGCCATTTAGTGAGGTTCCACCTTGTGGGCCGGCAATAGTAGCAAATTTGCTTCTTGCTTCACCTAACATATACTTGCAACGTGCAAGTGTATAATCATAAAGCCACGTTTTACAACGCAAATCTGTTAATAATGTTACATCTGGTTTTTCATTATACATCCAAAGAAGTATATTTTCACCAGTAGCACGGATTTTTCTAACGATTGTTAGTTTCTTAGATACAGGCTCAAATGTAAAGTTAATGTATCCACCGAACATTTTGGCTGTTAATTCTTGGTATTGAGCAAACATATCATAACTAGCAAGTCCACCGACTTTGCCTGCTTGTAGCATATATGTATTCATATATCCTGCTTCAAATGGTTCAAACATTGTACCAGTTGAGGATCCACCTGTGCTTCTACGAAATACTTCTCTTACTGATTGTACTTGGTCAGGTAATATGTACTCTTGTTGTTCTTCTACAAGAGATAAAAATCCATAACTTTCTTCAACTGCATTAGAACTTTTTTGTCTATAAACGTCAAATGCTTTGTTTAATGCAATTTGGTAGTGGGCAGGATCAAGTTCAACTTCGACCATGCCTCCGCCTAAACTGGCTTTGCAATATTCGAATACTTTACTTTGTTCTGTCGCTAAATCTGCCATGAATAATTCCTCTTATATACACTATTTAGCAACTTTCAACAGTATTGTTTGATCATTGATTCTGCCATTTAGTTTAGTATCCACTGCCTTTATGTCATCTAAGTACTTCCGTAAAAGGATCTTTCCTGCGTGTTTAAACGCCGACAGTTGCTCTTTAGGCTTTCGTAGAGTCTTTTGTACACTAGCATCACTAAACTGTGTAATAGTTGTACCTTTAATACTTAACCCACTACCATCACGTTGTTGCCCTGTGGGGTCAATATTATTAGCAACATACTTTCCTATTTTACGAGTTTTAGTATTGTAAATCCACAGTTCACTCATCCCAATTACTTCAATAGGGTTAACACTAACTAGTCCAAGCTCTCCAAATTCCTTTAGATATTTCATCTTACTAACCAATTTCTCTTTTGCTACTGGCTTCTTTTTACGAGGTTTACGTTCTGCTTTACCATGCTCAATCAACATCGAACAAGCCTTATCAATTTCTGCATAAATGTCATGCATTTTTTTACGTTGCTTTTTTGGTATTGGTTCGTATGCTTCTAATAACTGGTCATACCATTCATCATCTGTCTTTACAGGACCAATTAGTTCTTGCATTTCTGTTAAGTTAGGAGTATAGTGATCCCTAATAATTTTTGCATGAGCAGGTTTTGCCTGTTGCTTTCGAAGTATGCTTAATGGATTGAACTGTTTCATATCAAACTTTTCTAAGTCGTCTATTGCAACATCTAGAAATTCTTCTATTTCATCAGTTAAGTTCAATGAAGCAATTCGTAGCCTGTCTTGTATAGTTAATGCAGGTCCGCCATAAAGTTTTTCTTTTTCTTCAATTTGACCGCCCTTTTTAATTAAAATTTCTTTACCTAACGCAACCACATCGTCGATTGACTTACGGACAAATATTGTTGGATCTGATTGTCCTCCGATTACGCCTGGTAACGTTTCTAAGTATGCATCGTATTCATCGTGCCACGTGGGCATACCTTTAAGTAATGCACAACACTGAGCACACGTTGTAATACTCATTCTCCACGACTCACAAGCACTAACGGCTTGTAGATCATCTTTAGTGTATCCATTAGCAGTCATCCATATTTTTACTTTCGGTAGTAAATCCTTGGCTTGATAGTAATGATTATAATAAGCAGTTACCCGAGTGCGTTCTCTGTGGTATTGCTCAATAGGCCACGATTGCCAATCGTCCCATATAGGCTCTGGACCTGTGTATTGTTCGTCGGCAGACTTAGGTGTTCTCACCTTTGCTGGCTTTTTACGTGGTAATTTCACTGATGTTCCTGTTCCCAAAATTTGCTCCTGTATGACTTTATATATACAATTAACTTTAAATATACTATCTTTACGCTATTTGTCAACCTTTTTCTTTATCTTTCTGCATTTTAGTTAAGAATAGTTTCTATATAAATACTACAAAGAGGTTACAAATATGCCAAAACTATCCATGTGGAAGCCTGAGAAAGGGCAAGACTACAACTTTTTCGACAACAGGGTTCGTGAGATGTTCACCATCGGTGGTACCGGTGTAAACATTCATAAATTCTTAGGAGCCGATACGGCTAACAACGACGGGAAAGATTCCACTCAGCCTAGTTATGCTACACAAAGTGAGCAAAATATTCAGGATTTATTATTCCTAGAGAACAGAGATAGAAAATATGATACGTCTGTTTATGAGATGCGTGGCATATATAATGTTTCAGATATAGATTTTGACCTTACACAATTTGGATTGTTTTTACAAAACGATACATTGTTTATTACAGTTCATATGAATGACATGGTAGAAAGTTTAGGTAGAAAACTTATCAACGGTGACGTTATAGAACTACCTCATATGAGAGATTTTTATCCACTAGACTCAGAATTACCAGCGGCATTAAGACGCTATTATGTTGTGCAAGATGGTAACAGAGCCGCAGAAGGATTTAGTCCAACGTGGTATCCGCATTTATGGAGAGTTAAATGTACTCCACTAGTTGACTCACAAGAGTACAGAAGTATATTTGATCAAACTGCTAAAAAACAAGACGGTTCAGATGTTACTGGTGCCGATAACAAGTTAAGAGATTTATTAAGTACATACAAGCAAGAGCTTGAAATTAACACTGCCATTATTACCGAAGCAGAAAAAGAGTTACCTAAGAGCGGTTACGACACAAGTTCATTTTTTGTTGTACCTACTAATAATGATGGTACTCCCGCTGATCCAGAAGAAGATAGTGCAGATACAACAACAGTTGGAGCAAGTAGTACACTTGTTACTGCTGACGAAGTTCCTGTTACACCAAGTCAAGAAGGATATGACAGTCCAGGTGGTATGGCAGGTGACGGTATTGCTCCTAACGGGTACCCTGTTACTCCAGCAACTGCTTTCCCAAGTGGTGCAGACATTGGAGATTTTGTACTTAGATTAGATTATAAACCAAATCGTTTGTTTAGATATGATGGCAAACGTTGGGTCAAAGTTGAAGATGCAGTTCGAACAAGTACAACAGGCGGTGCTGGTTCTACGCAGAAAGATGGCTTTGTTAATAATACAAGCACATACACAGACGACGACGGTGATGTTAGAAAGTCTAGACAACGTTTAAGTGATGTTCTAACACCGGAAGAGGACAACTAGAATGGCAAGACAGTTTTTTTATGACAATCAGATTAGAAGATTCTTACTACAATTTGTAAGATTGTTTAGTAATTTTCAAGTAGAAGTTGGTGCTAAGAATGCCAGTGGTGACAGAGACTTGCTTACAATTCCAGTAACATACGGCGACATGAGTCGTAACGTTGCCCAAGTAATGAGAGATGCAAGTGAGAACAAAGTATTAAGTGCTCCTCGAATGACTACGCATATACAAAGTATGACATATAGTAGAGAACGTGTACAAGAGCCTAACTTTGTAGATAAGTTACACGTTAGACAACGAAAATTTAATGACAGTACAAAGACATACAGTCGTACTCAAGGTAATGCTGTAACTGTTGAAAGACATATGCCTGTTCCTTATGACCTAAGATTAAACTTAGATATTTGGACTACTAACACTGAAATGAAATTACAAGTATTAGAACAAATTTTATGTTTGTTTAATCCGAGTTTAGAAATACAAAGTACAGACAACTACGTCGACTGGACTAGTTTAAGTTTAGTACAATTAGAAAACGTAAACTTTAGTAGTAGAAGTATTCCTGTTGGAACCGAAGACCAAATAGATATTGCAACATTAGAATTTAGTATGCCTATTTGGTTAAGTATGCCTGCTAATGTTAAGAAGATGGGTGTTATACACAAAATTATTAATAGTGTCTATGATGGAAGTGGAGACTTAGTAAATTCAGTTAGTGATGACAATTTAGTTATGGGAACAAGACGTGCTGTTACACCAGGTAATTATGGTGCTGTACTTTTAAATGGTCAAGCAGAACTTGTTGACACAAACGCAGAAAGTACTCGTGACACTTTAGATACTACTGTAATTCTTACTGAAAATTTAACAAAACCAAGTTGGAGAGCAGTCTTAGAACAATACGGGCCTATTAATCCAGGTATAACACAGATACGTTTTATACAAGACAATGACGCTGAGGTTGTAGGAACCATTGCATATCACCCAGCAGACCCTCATATCCTCCTTGTAACGGTAGATAGTGACACGATCCCGGTTAATACACTAACAGCAATTAATTCAATCATACGCCCATCTAAAGCGACAGCGACAAGTGTAGTTAAAACGACAGGTAATCGTTATTTAATTTTAGAAGATATTGGAAAAACAACATCACCGGCACAAGTAGACGGTCCAGATTTTTGGAAAAGCAATGCAGGTGTAGACTTTGTTGCTAACACAAATGATATTATTAAATGGGACGGGGAGAAATGGGTTATAGATTTTGACGCTAGTGCAACCGAAACATTAAGTTATGTTACTAATGCTACAACTGGTATCCAATACAAATGGACTGGTACACAATGGCTTAAAAGTTATGAAGGGGAGTATGCTCCTAAAAACTGGAGAGTTGTTATCTAATCGTTCCACTTGTACTTTAACTGAACGCCTATATCCATATCACTAATAAAAGTTCTGTAGTCTAAATACTTTACGTTTTTACACCACTTCCAATCGTCTGGAAATGTGTAAGCAGGATTATCATTTACCCAGTGAAAATTAACATCTTTGTAAGAATCAAATATAACTTTCATGTGTGCAATCCATTTCGCATCTGATGACGGTTCTGTTGATGATGGATAATTTTCTGTATCCGCATATACATTATTTGTTAATTCAGGATCTCTTTGATTATCGAACCCAATCAAATATACTTCCTTATGCTTGTCAAAACAAGCCAAATATGTTGCGATTGTTCCCGAGTTATAGTAACTAATATTTTGTGGAATTAAATGAAACTTACCCGGGTATTTTACAACATTCTTAGCAGTTGTATATACAATATTATTTTCACCAAAGCCTGAGTTGGCTATTTCTTTTGTCATATTATCTAACATAGTGACAGTGAAATCTGGTTTCATATCTCTATATATAGCATTACACCCGTAAGTTTGACAACGTTTGTTTGCTAACAAGCCTCCACTATGATTTTCAATATACTCTAAGGAAAATTGTTTTCGTACTCTGCTATTACCGTTACCAATTACAACTGCATAACCACGATGGTCATCATTCATAATCGTTCTGGGTATCCACTCTCGGTCTTCTGTTCTAACACCGTCGGTTAAACTAACATTGTGTATGACAAATTCGCCTTCGTAGTCGTCTGAGTAAAATGGAAGTTTCATATGTTGTTACCTTTATATTAGTAATATTTATATGAAAAGCATTGCTCCGGCAGTTAGTATAACCAAACTACCCCAAAGCCCGAGTATGGTAGCATAATAACGCAATTTGGTACCAAAGTAAAGCATTCCTATTGCCACGCACTTGTGCATTGGACTAATCAAATATCCTACAAAGTCTACTGCAAAGAACCACGGCAAATATTCTATACCATATATAGTTGCCATAATAACTGTTAATGCACCAAAACGTGAACTACTTCCTAATGCAAATGCACCGGCAAAACTAGCCAAACTTAACATAGTAAACCCCCAAAGAGTGTTAATGTCAAGTCCACTTGTTTCTAAAAATGTTTTAATTTGTTCTGTATTTTCTCTAGCAATATTTGCCGCAATAATGATAAGTGCGACCCAGCCAATTAGTCTAAAATCAACATAGCCTAATAACTTCTTGATGTTAAAAGTCTTTGTTACAAGTATGTAATAAGCAGTTAAAGATCCAAATACCCACATAAAGTCTAGTCCGGCAATAATACCGCCCACACCTGCAACGTAGGGAAAAACATATCTAGTTATTCTACTAACTTTAATTTCTGTTCCGCAGTCACCAATTTCAATATCACTTTCTTTTACACCCCATACCAAGTATGAAATAATAAAAATAAGAGATACTGCTAACAAGGGCCACATCATTCCCATAAATTGTCCGTATGAGATACCAAACGCCGCCATTGGTAAAATAACTGTTTTCTCTAACGGTGACCAGAAATAATAATGGTGTGTACTTACATAATCAATAGGACCAAACTTATCTCTACCACAACACCCTTTGTCGGGTGCCATAGTTTCGAGCATTCCTGCACTCACTGTAACCCTTCCTTTAATAGGAAGTATGCCTGTTAATGCACTCACTATTGCTACAACAGATTTTTTACTTTTTAAATTTTGTTCAAAGAAACAAAACAGATCCTTAAATAATCCATTTTCTTTTACCATACCTGCAATCATCATTACAAATACGATTAAAAATAAATATATTTGACCCTTTAATATTAAGTCAATAATCAATTATTGTTTCCTTTTTGTATCGAAATCTTTAGTTGTTCCGTAAGTTCTGAAGAGTTACCCAACTGTGCTTGTTGATTACTGTTATGTACTATTTGTGCAGTCCTACGTTCATTGTGTACAAACACATCACTTGCAAGTTCTATTGCTTTAGTTTGGTCTTCATATGTTAACATTGTTAAACTGTCCATGTTTCCAACACCTACTTTCCCGTATGCAATCATATCCATAGCCGATTGTTTACCTAAACGTTTAACCCAATAATCTCGTTCAGCCGCTTCTATTTTCTCTGGGTGATCAAAAATATCAATTAACTTTGATCCATCTTCCAATATGCCATATTCGCTTTCAGATAATTCCTGTATCAAATTTAAATACATTAAACGTTCTTCTCTATGACCTCTAAGTAATCTTACAAATCCATCACGTTTTGCTTCTGCATAATTTATTTCAATTTGTGCTCTACGTTTTACAAATTCATCATCAGTTTTTTCAATATCGTGTTTCCACTCATCGATTGTTAATTCAATTTTTGCAAGTTCGTATTCTTGTGAGGTAATAGAATGTTCTCTACCTTGTATTTCCATAAGGTACTGTTTCATTGCACCATACGGAGTAATACCAGCCTGTCCAATAAAATGCCTCATTTTAAATTCTGGCATAACAAAGTTTCTGCTTATACTATATCCTACTATATCTGCTTGTTCTGTTGTTAACTCATCTATGTCAGATTTTAAGTCTTTACCTGTTACTTGCATAGATGATTTTAAACTATCAAACGTTTTGCCCATATGTGTTATCCTCCAATATATCTAGGTGTTTGAAACCGTATATTAAATGCAACATTTATTCGTTGCATATTACTTTTATTTGTTTCTGTTTCATGTGGCATCCAAGCGGGCCACAAAATTAATTGTCCATTTGTAGGAGATATACTATATCTACTAGTAAACGGTGCGTGGGGGTGACAACTTTCTGTTAAGTTCATCGGATTGTGCCAAACAATATCACCTGTGTCTTTTCCTTGTAAGTAGTAAACTGCTACATAATGATGAAGTCTGTGATCATGTAAGGCATTTTTACTGTCTGGTTCATTTATATTTGTCCAGTATCCAATATCTGGTGCACCGTAATTTCTAAGTTTTTCATTATACAATGGGTCGGCTTCTGCATATGTTTCTATTGCACTATTACATAACAAGCGAAGTTCTTCTACTAACCATTGTATATCTGGATAGTTGAATTCGTGTCTCCAGCAACCTCTGTTACTAAAGTTTAATTGCTTTTCATCTGTTTGTTTTTTTATGTTTTGTGCATATTCAATCATAGAGTTACGTTGTGATTCTGATCCAACATCATCTTTTACGAAAACATCTGCTTGTAATATTTTAAATTTGTTCATTTCTTTTTACTACCATTACATATAAACCGTTCCACCATTTAGTTTTATCTTCTATATTATTAAGAATTAACTTTTCAAATTCTATTTTATAATTTGTGTTTAATATTCCTTGTTTACTACCATTAACAACTCCTTGCCAATTAGCATCATCGAATATTAATATGGCTTCATCTGCCCAATACTTACTATAATGTTCAACTGCTTTTGCCGTTAGTTCTTGGTCATGTGGACCATCATAGAAAAACAAATCGTACCCGTTGTCTTCTAATTTAACATTAAGCATATCGTCGTTATAAACTTTTAAATTTTTATAACTACTTGTATTGTTGTCAAACTGTTTCTTATTATTAGTTGGTAGTTTAAATTCTCCGCTTTCGGGATTGATATTTTCATTCCAATTATCAACACAAGTTACTGGAATATTTGTATCTAAAACACTAATAGCGGTAGAGCCCATAGCACTACCTACTTCTAAATACATTATACTATCTTTTCCCAATTGATGCAAGAGTTTTTTTACTCGTTCACTAGTTAATCCTTGTATGTTATTAGTATAGTCGTTGTTTTCATGCGATACTAGTGCTTGTACTAATGTTATTGCCTTGCTATTATTGACTTTTCCAGACTTACTTTCATAAACTTTATCGCAAAAATTACAATCCCAACAATCAAATTTACAAGTCTTAATTATTTTTCGCCAAGCATTTATTGGCTTGTCTTTTAAATTAGTATCATCAAGATATTGTTCGAATCCACTAACTAATATTTCCTTCTTGTTATGGTAATTTTCAACTATTTTTAGAGTTTCATAGAAACGTTTTATATTTTCTCTGCCATGCATTTTAAATACATCAACATACTTTGCTAGTTCTACCCAGTCTTCTCTCCATGGAGGAAAGTTTGCTTTCTTTAGATCTGAACTAGGGTCAGTAATATCCCATTTGGAACAACTTACTCTGCTGATAGGATCATTAAAATATTGAGGATTATCACCAACTCTGGTATTATTAAATTGAAAATGTTCTTCCATCATAGCACAACCTCCGGCACAACCTTCATTTGCTAATAAAGAAATTTTCATATCATACTTGTCCGCGGCTTTTCGTATACGAGCAAGACTATCGTGATCTCGCATTAAATCTCTATGCAAGTTTACATAATGAAATCCGTGTTTACCTAATTCAGCAACATCTTTAGCCGTTTGTACTTGTCTAAGAATTGTATTTTTTATTAAAAGTTTAGGAAACTTTTTCTGTATTTGTCCAGTTGCTACCCAATGTGTGTGAGGTATAGTTGCACTATGTACTCCTGCATTATATAACTGATCGAAGTTATGTATCCACGTATCTAAATTGTCTTGCGAAGGTCTAACTTCAATATTATTAAATGTTGCACTTATAGGTATGCCTGTTGCTTCTTGTATTTTAAGTGCTACTGATATTAATTCATTTGTGTCAGAAGCAAACACATCACCCATAGCATCTTGCTCAAAAGGAGGCATTCTACAAGTAAAGTAAATATCGTAAATCACTTCTCGATGATTAATACAAAAATCTACAAAATGTTGTAACTGGGTATTATTTAACTTTGGGTTAAGCGGTATACTGAACATTGAGCCTTACACATTAAGTTGTGCGGCAGTCGTCGTTCCTGTACTTGTTTGTAATGCTACTGGCATTGTCATTTCGAATCTTTGATGCATTAATACAAAACAGGCGCTGATGTCTGCACAATTTTTGATTTCCGTTTCTACGACTTGTTTACTTGCTAGTAAAGTTCTAACTTTTCCATCGTGATTATTGATTGCTTGTCCTATTAGCCTTGCCATGTCTGCTTTTTCGATTCCTCTACTTGTTGCTAGTGCGTCAAGTAACGGAACAGTGGCTGAATTATTTTTATTATACTTGATATAATCTGATTTTTGCTTATCCCAAGTACTACTTTCTAATACACTAACATTAATATTTAGTGCTTGTAATCTATGGTCATAAATTTCATCTAATTGTTTACGCATAACTGCTTTCATAAAAGCAGTACAATTTGTAACGTCATCAGTTGTTAATGTATATTTTTCTTTTTCGCCTGTGGGTTCTGAACTTTCGTGTAACCCCATTTGTTCATCTTCAAGTGTACCCGGTCTAATGCTTACATGACCTTTCCAGCCTTGTGTTAGTAACCATGCTTTTGCAACGGCGTCTGTCAATATCGTTGGCTCTAAATGTAAATAAGGTATGATGTCTTTGTGTGTATCAGGTATAAATCCTACACAGTAATTTAAATATCTGCCATATATTTTTACAGGACCTAATTCTTTTTGTGTTTTCATTTTAAATAAAATATACATAATTATGCTCTCCAAACACAGTGTCCTGAGCTTCCGCCTGCTACGCCTGTTCTTACTGATCCAGAACCTAGTTCAGTTCCTGAGTTAGTTGCATATGTCCACTTCCAACCTCTGTTGTTCTGTGAACCATCATAATTACCCATACTATACTGATGTGCTTGTCCCATATCTAAATTTTCTTCCCCACAGTTTGTAATTGGTTTAGTAACTGTTGTTGTAACTGTTTCCGATGAGTAACTCCATACTCTTACATTATTACCACCATTGTAACTTCCTTCGTTGCCAGCATAACCATAACCTAGTTTGTCTGCCCAACCTTTTTGCTGACTGTTAATACCCGGTTTATTAGTTGGTGTTGTCATTGTAACTTGTGTGCCTGTTGACCAAACAAATTTTCTACAATCATTTACATCTTGCCAAACATAACCATAATTTTCACCACTGTGACTTGCACAACCTGACTGCATAGCATCACCACTTAATGAATCCTGTCCTTGGTCAGAATACATAGTTCCGTTTGCTAAATTCATAACATCTACGTTTGCATTACCACCGCCTACAATCCAAGCCTTTTCGTGTTCTTTAAATAGTGTAGCACAATCGTTTCTTCCCCATTGCAGATTTGGTCCATTACCGCCAGTGTAGGTTGACATATGGAAATTTGTTGTTGCCGCACTAGTACCTGGCCAAGTGTCATCTGCACTCCAAAGATACCCATGTGTTAGTGTACATACACCGGAAGTATATGCCGCGGCATAGGTCAGTACATCACCATTATTAGTCATAACGTCAGTTGCATGAACCATTGTGTTTACGTTTTTCCACGGACTTGAACTTTGGTAACCGCCCATAACAAATCCAGTTGTAATAACTTGTCTTGTTAAGAAAGGTTGTGCTCCGCTACTTCCAGCGGCTTCGACCCAATCACTGCCATCATATAACATTAATTTTTTTGTACCACTGTTATAGTAAACTTGTCCTGCCGCTAAATTACTTGACGGATCACTCGACAATGATTTAAAATCAACCGGTCCACCAAATTGCGGTGTTGTATCTTCAATAATATTAGATATACCTGCTGACTGAATAGAACTAATAGAAGTAAATCCAAAGTTACCACTTCCATCTGTTTTTAAAACCATGTTTGCAGATCCATCACTAATACTTAAATCAGTTAATGCAGTTGGTATAGTGGGTTTGTTAGATAAATCATTATAACTAATTGTAACACCAGTTAAATTACTTGTATTTGTTTGTATTGCGTTACCCATGTATGCATGATTTTCGCATTGGTAATGAAGTACAGGTGGCGTATCATCTGTGATTGTAATTTCTGTATAGGCTCCGGCTTGACCGGCTGTTCCATTTTGTGTTACGTTTGTTGTATATGCAGAAGTTTTATCTGCTTTTAAGAAAAATCTAATTGCGTGAGTATTATTACTACTATGTGAAGTATCAAATCTATATGCTCTTCCAGGAGTAAACACAAAATATGGTGCTTGAATTCCGTCCATAAAGTATCCTTTAGACGATCCTGTACCGTTGTATCTGTGTGTTGCAGTTTTGTCTAAAGATTGTACTATAATATCAATTCTACTTCCAAAAGGTCTTGCGTGTGATCCTGCGTCAACATATGCTTTAATAGATTGTTGTGTGGCTAAATGCTCGTCCGAATCAGATGTCATAGCATCTTCGTCTTTAACAGCACTACCTGAAACAGATGTATCTAATTGTGCATTTGTTAAAATTGGGGAAGAATTTGCTGTATTTAATTGTTGCCATACAGAGTCTGTACTGTTGTAAACAAAACTTACTCCACCTACAACTACTACTGTCCCGTTTGATGGACTTGCTGGAAATGTTGCCGCCATAATTTAACTCCTCTTTAACAGTACTTCTACTGTATCTTGTTCATCGACTTTGTTATTTAACGCCAAACCGATAATACAGCCTGGTTGATAATTGCCACTAAATTTTGTTGCATATCCTTTAATTTCGCTAGATGTTAACATATCACCCTTTTCAATGTGTCCAACTACTTTAATTGGAACTCGTCCTACAAAACCTACACAAACTGGATGTTCTGCATCTATATCTTTATTCATTAAGTAAGCAGGTTTATCAGAAACAACGCCTGCTATTTGTGAACTAGCATATTTGCCACACTCTGTAACTTCGTGTGTTCCGCCTACTATAACCACTGTGCCTACTTCATAATCTTTATCACCTGCATACATCTCTGCCAAGTCAGCATACTGTGCCGATGATGCTTTACCTGAAAATGCTACTGCGTGAATCTCTTTAAACTGTTTTGCAGAAGAACCTAAATCTCTAGTATTATCTCCATCTGGTAAAATAACACCTGTTACCGCAACTGTTCCATCTAACATTGGACCACTTTGTCCAGGTGACCACTCTACCCATTGTTTAGTAGTACCGTCATTAATGTATTTGTAAAAGTTACCATTATCAGTATCGTACCATTCGTCGCCGTCTGCTGGACTACTTGGTGCTCCAGAACTTGCAACATACGTTGTTGCACTTCCGCCTGTGCCGTTAACCCATGCACTACCGTTGTATTTTAATACTTGGTCTGTTTGCAGACTTGATATTGTTACATCTGCTAGTGTACCTAAATTTGAACTTGTTAAATCTGCTAGTGCACCAATACCTGCCGCTGTTGGTGGAGAGTATGTAAACACACCTGTACTATTGTTGTATGCAATAGAACCGTCACCACTTGCACTTCCTTCTGCACCGACTGATAAATCTGTTAATGCAATTCCGCCTGCATCTGCGGCATTTACCCAAGCACTACCATTGTATTTTAATACTTGTCCGTTACTTACACTTGATATTGTTACGCCTGTTAGTTCGTTTAATTCGTTTACTTCAGCAGTATTAACCCAAGCACTTCCGTTGTATTTTAAAATTTGTCCTGTACTTGCACCAGATAGTGTTACGTCTGTTAATTCTCCAATTTCATTTGTTGAAGCAATTAATCCATCGACATAGGCTTTATTTGCCGCATCTGTATTTGCAGTAGGTGTTCCTAATTCAGTTAGTTTAATACCATTTAAATCTATTGTTGTGTTACTATCGATTTTAATATTACTATTTGTAAATCTTACATCTTCATTTTTAAATCTTACTTTTTTATCAAATACGTTATCAAAATCATCATCATCACTATCATAATCAGATATAGAACTTGCAACCATAGTTTTAGTTGCTAGTACAGAAATATTTCTTTCAATATCTTCTAATCTTCTTAAGTCTGATTTTGATCCACCAAATACAATATCGTCATCTTGTATATCACCTTCAGCAAAAGATTCAATATCACCATTCTTTTTATAACGCCAAAGTTTCGAATCAACTGATGCTCCACTTAATTCTGCTGATTTTAATGAATGTAGATCCTCGAAAGATCTCATCTGTCCATTAATTTTTATTTTTCTTCCGCCTCTAGCCATTATACTTTAAATCCTGTAACTTCTAATTGGTCATCTGTATCTATTATACCAATATTTATCGTTAATGTTGATCCCGACACACTGAACTCAGCGGGCCTTAAAAGCATTCTATTCATATAAACATTGAAATGAACCGCTGTATTTAAATCACTAAATGTATATGTAACTTGAGCTGAAACATTTGTTGATGCTTCACCTGTTGTTACTGTTTGTACTGCACTATGAAATCTTGTAAAACTGTTTGTAAGAGCAACTGTGCCTGTTGCATCAGGTAATGTAATTGTTCTGTCTGCTGTTGGATCTGTTAATGTAACTGTAGTTTCGTGTGCATTACCTGTTGGTCCTTCAAATTTTAAAGTTGCGCCTGCATTAATATATAATCCGTTTTCGTTAATTCTTACAATGTTATCTTGTGTACCATTGTTCATTACTGTAAACTCTAAAGTACCATCTTCGCTACCATCAGTAACATCACTTGATTTAGCACTAATTTTACCATAGATTACAGTTTGATCTGTAGAGTTTCTTCCTTTAAATTTTAATTGCCCTAAGTAATCTGCATTAAATGGAGAAACACTATTTCTATCTAATTCTATAATTGGTCCAGCGTCTGATCCGCTTTCTGTAGAAGTTAAACTTCCGCCATCAGTAATTGCTGTAAACAACCCTGAAGTAATTCCTGTTAAGTTAGAACCGTCACCATGAAATGCGTTTGCTTGTATATCTGTATAGCCGACAATAGTAACATCACCGTTAGTTGTTCCATCTTCAGCGGTGGTAATTGCAACAAATCTATCTGCAGATTCGTCCCACATTAATGCAACATTTGTATCGTCGCCTCGCTCTAATACTATACCTGTATCTTTATTGTTGCTTCCAGTTTGTCCACTATTAAGCCGTATTAAGGGATCGGTAAGGTTTGTTACATCGAAGTTTACCTGAGCGGCTTTAGGTCTTGTTAATGGCATCTATGTCTTCCTACTGTCAGTATATGCTATATTCTATAGTATTTATGTCTTAATGGTCCTTGACAATCTAGTCAAAAAGAAAGGCCCCGTAGGGCCTTTCTCCTATATTAGTATAAGTCTTTAGTATGGATTACATACGTCCAACAACAACTTCAATTACGCCTTCGCCTTCTGCGTGATTTTCAAGTGCTTTACCAATAACAGTACCCATTGCAGGATTTTCTTCTGCACGAGCCATTCCGTTACCAGCCGCTACAAGCATATCACCTTTAGCAACTGCACCAGTTACTTTACATGGAACTCTTCCTTGTAATGCTACTGCTACGCCGTCTGCGTCACTGTTCATTAAGTAAGCAGGATTTGTTGAAACAACACCAGCAATTTTCTTGTCTGCATCTTGCATACAAGTTGTTACTTCATGTTCTCCACCAAAACATACTACTGTTCCTGGTTCAATATCTGCATCTGCAGAGTACATCTCTGCCAAGTCAGCGTATTGTGCCGAAGTTGCAGTTCCACTAAACACACCAGTCGATAATGTAATACCTGAACTGTTGAATGTAGTGTGTGCCGCATTATCAAGTGTAACAACCGCAGTACCTGTACCACTGTCAGTGACTTCAATCTTACTGTCACCTTCTGAGATACTGTCCTGTGATAAACCAGCAAGTCCGCCGTCAACATAACCTTTAGTAGCCGCATCGCTTGAAGCAGTCGGTGTTGCTACACTAGTTAGACGTTGTGAGTTTGCATTTAAGATACCACCAAGTGTCAAAGTATATGAACCACTAATTGTCAAGTTTTCAGCAATCACATCACCTGTGAATGTTCCACCTGCCAATGGCATTTTAGTAGCAAGACTGCTTGTAACAGTTCCACTAAAGTTTGCATCGTCACCTAAAGCCGCCGCCAGTTCGTTAAGTGTATCTAACGCACCTGGAGCCGAATCAACAAGAGAATCAATTTTTGCTTGTGCTCTTGCATCTGCTCTAGCATTTGTGAAGTACAAGTTAGTTGAACCTTCTGTCATTTCATCAGTGTTGTCTTTAGTTGCGATTTGACTCGTAACATAAGCCTTGATTGATTGTTGTGTAGCCAATGCTGTTGCACTGTCAGAACCCATTGCATCTTCATCTAAGATTGCAGTAATTCTGGCACCACTTGCACCTGCTATACCACTTGAGTTGATTGTGAACATTTCAGTACCAGCCGCATCAAAACGGATTGTATCATCATCTGTACCTTCTTCAACTTGTATTTGCGTATCACCATCTTGGTCAGCAATGCCAACTATTGTAGATGTTGTAGTTAATACACGAGCGTCAATAACATCACCAGTTGCCGGAGCCTCTGTAAATGTTAATGTTGTTCCACTTACTGCGTATGCAGTAGTTGGGATCTGTACAACACCGTTTAGAGACACGATAGTAGTTGCAGTTGTACCAGTTACACTTAATGTAAATGCTACTGTACTTGCATCACCATTGAAGGCATCTGCCGCGATTGTTGTAAAGTCAGCGCCTGAGTTCCACTCACCACCAGTGTAAACTTCAAGTGTGCCAGATGTAGAGTTAAATCTATACTGACCAATACTTGGAGATGCTGGACGTTGAGCAGTTGTACCAACTGGAAGTCTTACAGAGTCTGTAGAGTCTACAACTAGGCTTGAGCCTGCTACTGTAGATGTTCCACCAACACTTAATGTTCCAGCGTTTGTACTATTACCACTTGCTGTTATTGTTGTAACTGTTGCCGCCGCTGGTGTGTTGCCACCCAATACGCCATCAACTGCACCTGTGTGTGCACCTGCTGAATCACCAGTTAAATCACCAGTAATATTACCTGCAAAGTTAGTATTTGCTGTAATAACAGTACCTGTAACAGCCGCAGGAGTATTACCACCTACAACGCCGTCTTGTGTTCCTGTTACATTACCTGCTACATTACCAGTTACGTTACCAGTAATATTACCTGCAAAGTTAGTACTTGCTGTAATTACTGTACCATTAACTGTTGTACCTGTAATCGCCGCCGCAGTGTTGGCACCAATAATCGCACCGTCAATCGCACCGCCGTTTACGTCAACTGTTGCGAACGTTGAAGTTCCAGTTGAAGTTACATCACCAGATACTGCGCCTGTGTGAACACCTGCACTGTTACCAGTTAAGTTACCTGCTACATCACCAGTTACGTCACCTGTAATATCACCAACAAAATTAGTATTTGCTGTGATTACTGTACCAGTTACCGCGGCAGGAGTATTACCACCTACTACGCCATCAACTGCACCTGTGTGTGCACCTGCACTGTTACCAGTTACGTTACCTGTTAAAGCACCTACAAAACTAGTTGCCGATAAAGCACCAGTTCCACTGTTGAACGTTAATGAAGCCGCATCTGACAATTCGCCATTTGCACCTGAAAACGTTACTCTAGTGTTTGTAAGATCTGCTACTCTCATACTACCGAAAGCCGCCGCACCTAGATCACCACTGAACACACTTGATGTGTCAGTTGCATCTGCGATGAATACGAATTCAGTTGCTGATGTATCTAAACCAAAATAGCCTTTTTTCGCAGAGCCATCGTTGTGTAGATATGTAATACCTCTATCTAAGTTATCATTACTGTCAGCACCCACTTGGAATACCGGATCAGCAATAGTAACAACTGTTGAATCAACAGTAGTAGTTGTACCTGTAACAGTTAAACTACCTTCGATAGTAACTGTTCCGCCTGATCCACCTGGATTAGGGTCAATAGTTAAATTACCTGAAGTAGTTTTGATTGTGTTTGCATCAATATTGATGTTACCCATAGTTAAACCATCTGAATTGATAGTTCCTTCTGATGCACCGTCAATGTTAAATGTTATTAAACCATTTGAACCACTATCAGTAACTGTAACATCACTGTTTAATTGGTTAATGGCGTTTGCCGCACCTGATAACTGTGAATCAACATAGGCTTTAGTAGCCGCGTGTTGGTTCGCTGTTGGATCAGTTACGTTTGTTACTTGATTAGAACCAGCATCAATAGTACCGCCTGCTGTAATAGTAGTAAATGTACCAGCCGCCGGTGTATTACCACCAACAACACCATCTTGTGTTCCTGTTACATTACCTGTTACATTACCTGCTACGTTACCAGTTACGTTACCAGTAATATTACCTGCAAAGTTAGTACTTGCTGTAATTACAGTACCAGTTACTGCCGCTGGAGTAGTTCCACCAATAATACCATCAACTGCACCTGTGTGTGCACCTGCTGAATTACCAGTTAAGTTACCTGCTACGTCACCAGTTACATCACCTGTAATATCACCTGCAAAATTTGTGTTTGCAGTAATAACAGTACCAGTTACTGCCGCCGGTGTATTACCACCAACAACACCATCTTGTGTTCCTGTTACATTACCAGTTAAGTTACCTGCTACGTTACCAGTTACGTTACCTGTTAGTGCGCCTGCAAAATTTGTGTTTGCAGTAATAACAGTACCAGTTACTGCCGCAGGAGTATTACCACCTACAACACCATCTTGTGTTCCTGTTACATTACCTACTACGTTACCAGTTACGTTACCTGTTAAGGCACCTGTTGCTGTTCCAAATCTTATGTCACCATAAGATGCAATAGTTACGTTACCTGCAGTTGTTCCTGCATCTGTTGTAAGCATCATTGCGAATTGGTCTTCGCTTTCGTCCCAAATCATTGCCGCATTGTTACCAGCACCGCCTCTGTTAATGATAATACCACCATCAACGTTTCCTGCGCCACCTGATCCCAATAGCATAAATGGATCTGCCACGGTCGTGTTTGTTGTATCAACAGTAGTGGTTGAACCATTTACTGTTAAATTACCTGTTACAGTCAGATTACTGCCATAGGTTAAGTTTGCTTCCAATTTACCGGCTGTTACGTTAACGTCTGCAATTTTTGCAGTTGTTACCGCGGAGTCGGTTATCTGATTGGTTTTAATACGAGTTACGGCCATAAGTGAATCACTCCTCTTTATTTTATGTCGTTATAAGTCTGGTCGGACCAATAGTATTTATAGGATTCACGTATTTTTTATATGCTTGTATATGGTTTAAAGGTAAATTAAATTAAATAATTTAATTAAAGTAGCACTTAATGAAAGTCTACCCAGGCACTATTTGCATAGCCCTGAAACTTATTTGTTGTGGTATTATAGATTACCATACCGTTACTTGGAGTTAGTGCATTACGTTGTGTTGTTGTCATACTTGCTAACTGTACTGCATTATTAAACGCACTTCTACTTGTTTGTATATTAACAACTTCGGTACCACCAGTATCTAATCTGATCGTATCATCGTCTGCGCCTTCTTCGACTTGTATCTTTGTATCACTATCCGAATCAACAACAGATCTAATAGTGGTTACAAGTCCTAATTTTCTTACTTCAATTCTATCACCAGTTACTGGTGCTTGTGTAAATGTTAACACTGTTCCGCTAACACTATATGCTTGTATTGGTTCTTGTACAACACCGTTTAATGTTACCATTACTGTTGCACTATCGGCTGAACTGTTAAGTGTAAATGCAGTTGTCGAACCGTCTCCAGCAAATGCTTGAGTTGATATTGCTCCTGCACTACTTCCAACTGCTACCCATTCACTGCCGTCATAAACTTCTATCTTATCACTATCGTCATTAAAACGTATCATGCCTTTAGCAGGAGTTCCGGGACGTTCTGCATTGGTTCCAACAGGAACAACAAGAGCAGTTGTGCTATCAATTATTACAGTGCCGGTGCCATCAACGTCAATAGTTAAATCGTCGCCTGAGTTCGATGGAGCAATAACATTGCCCGAGAACCCTAGTGTACCTGTGCCACCACCTGTACCGTAAGTACCTGTGTATCGGGCACCCTCAATATAAACACTAGCACCACTAAAACTTTTTCCATTAGGATAGTTACTACCAATAAAATTTAATACTCCTGATTCATAATCAAAGAACCATTCGTCATTATTACCACTACCAGTAACAAAAACTTTATTACCTACAACAGTTGCACCTGCGGCATCACCTGAAGTATGTATGTAAACATTTACAATATATGTACTTCCAAACTGTGGTGGGATCCAACCGGTTAATCCAGTTTTCCATGTTCTGTCTGCTGTTGCTGTATTATCTTCTGTACACTCTATAGCACTACTTCCAGTATAAACTGTAACAGGACTTGAACTACTACCGGGTTTAACTCCTGGTATACTAGCAGAATCTCTCCATACTCTGTCACCTCTAATTAGTAGTGGTGATGGTATTGCTTCGTTAGGAGCAAGTTTGTTAGCATTGGTGTCTGTTTTAGTTGCACCATAACCTAATTTTTTAAATAGATAATCTAGTTTCTGTGTATCTGAAATTGCCATTAGCTCGCCACTCCAATACTTAGACTAGATATACTTTGTCCACTTGTTAATGCAATCCTAACTAAAGAAACATTTCCTGTTGCGTTTGCCATATTTTCTGTTCCAAATGTCATTGTATATCCACCACTTAAACTACTGTTTGTTGGAATAACATCTCCTCCAGTAAACGCACAACCGTCACTTCCGTTACCGCCGTTGCCAGTATCAGCGCCAGGTAAACCTACTCCACTATATTGTGTTGTACAATCTAACCAACCGTTTGCTCCACTTGAACTATCGACACCTGTGCCAGGTAATGCTATCCACACACCTGCTACACCAGATGAACTTGTAATCTGTACATCGTAGTTTGCAACAATGTTTCTTCTAAATGCAAAAGTAAAATACTGTGTTCCGGTATCACCACTTCTGTTTGGTCCTGCAGGCAAAAATCCTGTACTATAATCTGATACATTATATTCTAAATCACCCCAACGCACTGTTGCTTCTTTTGTTCCTGCAACTGTTTTGTTTCCAGTAAATAAATTATTTGTATAAAAGTTTGTTGATCCAGTAAATGACGGTGTATTAGTTGTTGCACTTGCAAAGTCGAATACACGTTTGCCGTTGTCTGTATGAGCTCCGTCACCTAAACTATTAGATACACTAATATCTTCTTCAACAACTCCTGATGGACTTGCTGTGTGTACTGCAACTAATGGACTCGATACTTCAACATAACTTCCTGTACCATTCATATTCGACGCTCTTAACTTAATAGTTTCAATCGCCGCTATACTACTCGATGTTAAATTAATTGTTTGTGATCCGATAGCATAAGGAGTACCTACTCCAGTATCTGCAATAGGAATACCACTTGCTAACATTGTACTTGCACCATCTATGTTCGCATATGTTTTGTTTTGTGTATATATAACACTGCTAGAAGTTCCTTCTGCATTTGTACCACTAGCAATAGTTAATACCGAACTTGTATCTCTGTATGCTTGTCCTACTAAATTTTCTAATGTTACGCCTGTTAATGCCAGCGTAGGGCTTCCTGTATTATAATAAGGAACACCTGAAATATATCTGTAACTTCCTGCTGATGCTTCTGTTAATGCGGAACTACTAGTATTAACTGTTGGTGTACTAGTCATATCATCATACACAACTGCAACATAATTTGTGTTACCTGTTGCACTATGTTCTAAACGTTGGTCATTAACACCCACAGTATAACTCGCTAGAGATTGTGTAATCTTAGCATCAAACGTTTGATAAAATCCCGTAGGATACGTCGACGAACTTATACTATCATTTGCATCAACTTGGTTACTAACAACTAATGAAGTAAATGTTCCATCTTCATTAAGTGAATTACTAAACGTTTTATTACCTCTATCAACACCGTTTATTTTAGCAGTTAACGTGCCTGAGAGCCCGTTGTAAGCATTATCTACAACACTAGTGTCAATAGTCCCACTTGTGTAACGTCTTGCAGTAGTTGTGGTTAATACATCTCCTGCACTTAATGGATTCGAATCACTACTATCTGTAAAGTTTGCCGCTAGTTTAGGACTTGTTCCTACATAACTATCAGCCAGTGTTATACTTTTTGTACTTAAATTTGCTGGTGCACTAGGTATTGCTCTAACTTCAAACGTTAGTCCTGTGTCTGTATCTGTTTGTGCTGTTATATCCGGTGTTCCGTTTGCAGTAAATGACAAGTTTTTATTACCTACACTAACACTTGTAAAGTCATGGTCTAAAGTTCCGCCTATTGATCCTGGGCTGGAGCCATCTTCCGATACTACATTGTTTGAACTTCCATCATTCCAGTTATAAACATAATCGTCTGCGTTTTGTGAAGTGTTTGTAACTCTCACCAACGCTCTGTTTACACCGTTATAGTCAACACCATCATAAACATCATATTGATTGTCGCCACTTCTGTCACTAACTGTGATTGCTGTTCCTGAAAGGTTTGCTCTTACGTCCGGTTCAACGTGGACTGAGAATGTACTACTAATAAACGGACTACTTGAATGGTCACTAATAACTCTTAATGTGCCTGTGTAATCTTGTGCTGTGCCATTTGCTTGGTCGCTACTACTTAATGTATATGTGTGACTTAATGGAACACCTCTGTCACCTGCAGAACTTGTTCCTGCGTTAACTGTTACATTACTTGTTCCGTCACCAAACTGATATTGATACTGTATTCCGTATGTTGAATAATTACCAATACCTGCTTCTGAATTATTTGTAAGACTTACAACGTGTCCACTAGTACCTTCTTCATTAATACCAGTTACATCATCTAATGATACTGTAGGTGTGTGGTCATCATAAATTTTTATTATAGCACTATCAGGACCAACTGGTATAACAGCCGGATCCGCAGTGCTCATTGTATCTAATGTAAGTTGTGTTGTAAAACTCTGTTCCGATTCTGTTGCTGTCGGAAATGTGTGCGATAGTCTTGTACCATTACTACCACCTGTTGCAGTGTCACTAGAAATTGTTGCGTTACTAGATCCATCGCCCCATATAATTGTCCACTGAACAACTGCACCTGAAATATCTGTATTAGTACTATTATTTTGGAAGTATACAGTTGCACCATCGTCCCATTTAGTAATTGGACTACCTCCGCCAGCGGCGGCATACCATGCAAAGTCTACTGTTGGGTTTGGACTGTAAACAGCAATATAATCTGTTCTTATAAAACTTGCACTACTTCCGGTTCCACTTCCACTTGTATTACTTGCTGTAACTGTAATACTGTGTGGGCTACCTGCGTAATTAGTGTATGTGTGACTTGGACTTGTACTAGAAGTTGTTGTATTACTTGTTCCATCGCCCCAGTCGATTACATAATTATTTGCTGTACCTACTGTTGATATACTTAATATTGTGCTAAATCCTGAACCACCGGATGTTACACTTGCTGTAAATGTTACACTTTTAACAAAAGTGTTATTACGAATATTTTCTGTTACTTCGTTTAAGTCGTCAATTGCGTCAGTAACTTTAGTAGCACCTGTCCAACTTAAATACGCACCGTCAGTTGTTAAACTTCCATCAGTTGGTGTTGCTAGTGTTGTTGTCATACCTGTAACACTGCCTGCTACAGTTGAAACATCTACCCAACTTAATGTACCTGCACCATCTGTAGCAAGAACATAGTTATTTGTTCCTCCAGAGATAGTGATGCCTGATGGTGCTCCTAAGTCTAAAGGACCACTTACACTTCTAATTTGTGATGCGTTGATTGTTACGTTGTCTACTTGTAGGCTTTGTGTTGGAGAGGCTGTGTTAATACCCACCCTGTCATTCGTGACATCGATGTATAATAAATCTGTATCTACTGATAAATCCGTGCCTAATCGCTCAAGATTACTCTTAAGCATAGCACCGGAAATTCTTCCAATTGCCATGTTATTCTCCTACACCACTGTTCAATCCCGGGTGAGCCTGGGTATATAACTATTTATGCTAATGATTAAGAAAGGATATTATGCAATATCTGTAGCGTCAAAGCCTTCGATTGCATATATTCTATGTGTGTTTGGTGGTGGACTTGTAAACGTAATATCACGCCCACTAACAGTGTATGACGCTGTTGGTTCTTGTATAACATTGCCCACAACAACCATAACGTTATTTACTGTGCTAGGTGCTGTTGTAAAGAAATTAGTAAATGCAGTTGTTGAACCGTCTCCAGTTACAACTGTTGTTTTTGTAACAGTAGCATTACCAGAACGTGATAAGTTTTTCCAAGCCGCACTATCGTAGTATTCTACTTTATTAGTGTCCTCGTTAAAACGAAATTCACCAGCCGCTGGATTTGTTGGTCTACCTGCTGTAGTTCCTGAAGCAGGTTGTGTAACCTGATTTCCACGTTTAATAAAATTTGTGTTACTTTTTAAAAAGCCAGCCATTATTAAATACTCACGTAACTAACAGAGGCAGTAATCGCATTACTTGTTCCTGAAATTGCTTGTATAGTATCAGCATTTCCTAATACCATTTTTTCAGCATTCATAATGTAAGTGTCGCCGCCTGTAATTGTTAAATCTTTAACTATTTGGTTTGTTGCCGCGGCAGAACCACCACTTTGTACTACGTTAACAGATAATGTTGCATCAGATCCAGTTGTATTGCAAAAGAATATAACTGTGATTGCAGTGTTATTTGTACTTGTATACAATGTTGTTGATGTAGTGCCTATTTGTCCTTGTGCTATTGCCATCTGTTTACCTTAAAATATTAATCCAAAAACTATTGCTTTTGATTTTGTTACTAATTCGTCAGTAGTATTTATGTTAGATACAAACACCCCAGAACCGCCTGAAGCAGGAGTTTTAGCATACACTTTTGTGAATCCTGCCACACCTGTTGGATCTGAACCTTGTTCTGTTATTTTAGTAACATCTACTATGTTTATTTCACCAGTACCTGTTGTACTTAAAATTAAATTCTCACCAGTAGCAGTATTACTTACTGTATTACCACTTATCTGTACGTTGCCATGTGCTAACGCCGATGCAGTTACTTCTAAAACATCAGTGCCATCTAAGTTAACAAAGAACTTACTAGTTCCAACACCGTCGTCGAATACTTCTGCTTTACTGTCGCCTTCTACAATTTTATCTGCAGATGCGCCTCCTACTTGTGCATCAACATAACTCTTAGTTGTTAAATCGTCACTACCTACCGGTGATGCACCTCTTACTTTAGCAAAACTAGAACCTATCTTAAAATCAAATACATCATTTGCTTCATCAAAATGAATTGTAGCATTATCAACTGATCCACGATCAATTTCTAAACCAGAAGTTCCAGATGTTACACCTGCTCCTGCTTCGCCTTCGTTAAGTACAATAACATTATCTGCTATTGCAGTATTTGTTGATGACACAGTTGTACTTGTACCTGTAATTACCAAGTTTCCGTCAACTGTTAAAGTGTGGGTATCAATAGAAACATTACCAGTACTACCGGCATCTGTTGTTATCTTATAATCACCTAAAACTCTTTTTTCTGTGTTTGCCATGCATTTAAACCTTATATAGTGTATTTAGCCTTTATAAACTATTAAGAAAAGTTGCCCCGAAGGGCAACTTTAATATTTGCTTAAGATTAAGCGTCTTCTGTGAAGTCTGTATCGTCAGTACCTGCCGCAGTATCGTCGTCACCTGCTTCTTCAACTTGAACTTTTCCGTCCGATGCTGAAACAGTAGTATTCCAACCTATAGATGTGCCGTGCAATGCGTTAGATCCAGTAGCACTTGGTTGTGCTAGTGTCATTTTACGTCCTGCAATTTTAGATACACCATAAGTTTCACCATCATCGCCTTTTACAGAAATAATCATATCTGTTCCAGTTAATGCCGCTGGTAAAATACCAGTTTTTAGTGTACGAATGTATGCAGTGCCAGGTGTTCCAGTTGCTTTAACTGAAAACTTTTTACTACCTAGTTGCTTTGCGATATATCCTTCAACAACGGCTGAACCGTCATGAAAGTTTACTTTAATTTCTTTGCCGCCTGCTGTAGGCACTCCGAAAAATCTTTTGTTAATTGGTCTTCCCATTTTATTTCTCCTTGATACGTTTTATGTACTACGAGGATGGCTCCCCATAAACTCACATTAGTGTGAGCAATACTATTTATATGTTTATTTGTTATGATGTTTAACTGATAAATGCTTGAGTATTTTACCTGCATTTTCACCAGACTTAACAGTGTAGCCAGAGGTTCCTCCTGCATTAACATCTACTTCTGATCTGCTTTTTTGAAGTAATTTATCTATGCGGTTTTTCTCTGCCTGCTTACTATATGCTGTAAGCATATGTGTATGTCGGCCCATAATCACCCTCCTTATTAAAGTTAGGTGCGTTCCTTCGCTATTGCTACTTCCGGCCTCAAAGGCTGAACGTTGTAAAATTATTTAGTCATAATATCTGAGTTTTTACTCAAAAAGAAAGGCCCCGGAGGGCCTTTCTAATATTGTTTCAGTTAGTTAACAATAATATCCAAAAAGGATAATATGTATATTAACTAAATGTTGGGTTAGCAATAGTTACTCTACCAACGTAATCCGCCGCGTTTCCAAGTGAACTTGCAGTTTGTGAAAGTTCGCTGTAACCGTAACGTGTCATAAAGCCAACTAATGGCTCTAATGTTGCTGGATCAAGTACTACACCTGAACTCATTAGTGGAACGTAAGGACAATAAAATGCCGCCGCGTCCGCTTCTGATGAACCTTTGTAACCAACTAATACCGCTTCTGAATCAGCCGCATAACTGTCAACATAGATTCTCATTGCTGAGTTCAATGTACCAACGAATTTAGTATTTGTTGGTGCTTCAAAAGTACCTTCAGTTGTTCTTGCGAACGCTGAAGTAGATGCACTTTGTAGCATAGTTAATGCAGTTGGAGAAACAACAGCCCAGTTACCTGCGCCACGTCTTGTTCTCTGTGCGATTTTGTTAGATACTCTGTTGATCGCCACAGCCAAAGCCGCGTGTTCGTCACCAACGTAAGTTGCTGTACCACTAACTGCCGCTTGGTCATATGCTTCAGTGTTTGCACCGAAAGCCGTTGAACCAGCCGCCGCTAAAGTTCTTAAAGAACTTAGAACTTCTTGGTCGATCTCTGCAGTAATCTCTTGGGCTAATGCCGCCATGATTTCTGCTTCTACATCAATACCTTGTTGTGATTGAGCGTCTTGAGCCGCTTCAAAAGTCCAACGAGCTGATAGTCTTCTAGTACGAGCTTCTACAGTTTGACGTAGAATTTCGATTGAAAGAGTATTACCTGGAACACCTTCTAAGTATCCAGCCGCTGTTGTACCAGCCGCTTTTGCACCTGCCGCCGATTCAGTACCTGAATAACCAGCCGCGATGTCTTTTGGCCCTAGAGCCTCATCGTTAGCGGCTAGGTTAGTACCGTCATTAGTAGTTGCTTGAATTGCCGCACCGTTGGCACTATTAATAGTGTTTGCAGAGTTATATTTAACTCTTAAAGTGTGGATTTGTGCAATTGGACCAGTCATAGGTTGTACACCAACGATTTCATTTGCAATCACTGTTGGCATTACACGTCTAATTACGGGTAAAATTACTTTGTTTAATTGTGCTACACCACCTGCCGCTGTCGCGCCACTAGTTGCCGCCTCTGAAAGGTGGCGTTTAGTATTTTCAAGTATTGTAGACATTGTCTTGCGACGAGTACCTTGTAAACCATCTAAAAGGGCTTCTTTAGTATTGTCCCAACGACCTTCTGCTAAAATATCAGACATTTTTATAGTCTCCTAATTGTTTTTAGTTTAGTCCCGCCAGACGCTTAATTTCAATGATATTGCCCTCATCTTCTGCGTTCACGGATTCTTTTTTATTACCAGTTACTTCTTTCGACTCCATTATAGCATGAGATTTTGTCTCTGCTTTAACTTCGTTTTTAAGAACTGCTGGCAAGTACTTATTAAATGTACCTGTAAGTTTATCAGTTACGACATTTTCAAGTAAGTCTTGCATTACCGTTTTCTGATTTTTGCTTAAAGGTGCCATCATTTCGTTTAACTGTTGATCACGGACAATGCGATCATTGATTCTACGAATTTCTGCTTCTTTGCTTTCAACTAAAGTAGATTTCTCAACTGCAACTTTTTTCGATTCATCAAGTTGTTTAGTTACGTTTGCTACTGCTGTTTGCAAATCTTTAATCTCTGAATTTTCATTCAAATGTGATGTTGCAAACTCACTAGCAAATGTTTCAAACAATTTGCGTCCGAAGTTATTTTGACGTGCAGTGTCAATATCTTCTTTTAATTGAGTTAACTCGGTGTTAAGATTCTTAACGACTGAATCCTTCACTAATTTACTTGAACGTTCAATGAAAGTCTCTTTAAGTTTTGAAAGTTGTTTCTTGCCTTCTGCAACAAGTTTAACTCTAGTTTCTACAACTGCTTCTTTATCCTTATGGAATTCAGCAATCTCTTCTGCTAGTGCTTTTACAACAAACTTTTGTAACTTATCAAGAGTTTCTGCTTGAACTTTACGATCGTCGTTTAGTTCGCTTAATTCAGCACCTAGTTTACCAATCATGAATGATTTAACTTTATCAGTCTGTTCAGACATTCTAACGTTATATCTTACACGATCTTCTTCTAGTGCTTTGCGTTCTGAAACGATATTCTCAAGTTCCTTAGTTAAGTTTTCATTTACCATCTTGTCAAGACTCTCAACCATAGTAGTTTTGTCATGCTCATAACGACGAGAAAATTCTTCTCGTAACTCACCGCGGATCTCTTCCCTAGTTTCAGTTAACTTGGTTTCCCATGCTTCCTGAATTTCAGTCTTAGTTTCCTCGTTGACTATACCGCTATCAAGCAATGGTTTGAGTGCGTCAAACATTTGGTCAACTCCTTAATTTAAGTTCATTGATAAGGTTTATAACCTCATCTTTTAAAAATTTTTGCACACGAGTATCTTCTTTAGCCTCTGCCGCTAATCCTAAAATTTTATGTCCATGTTTCATGTTCATTAAACCTTCGTAAATTGCAGTTGGGTAGGCATTTGGTGCACTCGGTTGTGCAACTACGTCTACTGTGACGATTTCGAAACCACTAACTTCACCGTTAGCATCATTGACTTCGCCGCTTCCGCGACTTGAAACTCCCAATTTGACACCGCTTTCTAGCATTGTTCGTACTAGTTGACCCATCGGTGTTGGGAGAATTTTTAGTTTACCATAACCATTTGGACCATCCATCCACATTTCTGTAATCATGTGGCATACTCGATCTAGGTTAATTTTTAAATCGTCTGGATGATCTACTTCTCCTAATACAGAGTCGCCTTTTGTAATTTGATCATTTAACGTAGTAACCGCCGAAGTAATTTGGTCCACAGGGTAAAGTCTTTGGTTGTGATTTTTCACACCACCTTGAATACAAATTCCTTTAAGGTATAAATCCTTGCCGTCATTCGCACTTTCTGTGACCATCTTTGCTTGGTCATATGTTAAGTTCTCTTTTAAATACATTGAGCTCATCGTATATTTTTTCCTTTAAAAGTTATTATACTTTCTTTAGGTCCGGTTTAGTAGTACCGCCCATGTCTTGTGCTTTAGGTGCCGGCTTACTTGCGTCGGTTCCTTTTGATACTTTCATACCACCTTTTTGCTGTTTTGCAACAGGTGATGCTTTGTTATCAGCATGGTCAGCCTTATCGGCATCTGGTGCTTTTTCAAGTTTTGATTCTTCAACTACTTCGTCTTCAGTTGCTTCGTCAATCTCTGTTTCATCAGTTTCTACAACAGCGTCTTCTTCAGTTGCTACTGCTTCTTCCATTTCTGGTTCTGCAGGTGCTTCCATTTCTTCACCATCGTCTGCTTCTGAATCATCACCATCTTCTTTTGATAATAGCTCTTCAAATTCCTTTTGAAGTTCAGCAATGTTGTCTTCTAAATCTACAACACGGTCTTCTAGCTCTTCTTCATCAGATGCTTCCATGTCTGCTGGTGCCTCAGGCTCCATATCCATTTCTGCTTCTAATTCATCACTAGCACCTTCTAAATCGCCTTCAGGCTCCTCAGAAATACCTTCTTCGTCTGCTTTAATGTCTTGCTCAAAGTCTTTCACTTCGTCTTGTGATACTACTTCATCTAAATCATCTTGAGAAATAAGATTTTCATAAATCTCACGTGAATTCTCAATTACGATTTCGTGAAACAAATCACTTGCTTTTTGCTCATCTTCGTTGACTATTAAATCAACTAGTTGTTTCCATTTATCGCTCATATTCATACTCCTATTAGGATAGTTATCGGTAATATTATTTACTATAAAGGTCGGAAAAAGGGGTCTAAAAGGTGAAATATTAGTACTTTTTAGGATTATTTTTTAGATAAGCCAAAATACTTTCTCTTTTTAGGACTTATAATCCGCCGTCGTCACTGGATTCAGCACCATACTGGGCTTGTACTTTCTGTAGTTTCTCATACTGTTCAAACTTTTTCGCTTCTTTAATACGTCGAAGTTTGTTGATTTGCTCTAATGTCAACTTGACTTTTCGAGTGTCACCAATTATTAGTACACTTTTATCGTCCTCTACAGAGTAGCGGTTTTTTTCAAATAAATCATTCAAGTCCATAATACTATTTACCTTTATATTATAATGTTATTTATTAAAAAATATATTAAATGATAAACTAACCCTTGTATCATGAGATTCGTTCCGCATTATACCATGTTTTAAGTATCCGGGGAATAAAAGCAGTTTACCTACAACAGGTTTATGTTGCCAAGAACCCGTTGTTACACAAGTAGACATAGCCACTTGTACTGTAGGATTCTCGAAAACTATGTTCCCGTCTTTTTGATTTGTTTGAAAATAATATACGCCTGATATGTCTGCGTTACCGTGGTCATGAACATGACCATAATCGTTATGTTCAAATAACGATATCCATGATTCCATTCGATAGTCATTGCTATGTGTATAGCCTAACTGCTCTGAAAACTCATTTAAATTCTCATTTAAAAATAAGTTAAAGTTAGTTAAGTTATAGTTCTTTATTATATCGTCTGAGAGTTTAGATATTTTATGGGTCTTACCCCAATCTAGATTGTATTCTGTACCAGTGTCTTGTACAACAATACCAATTTCGTGTTGTATGTTTTTTAAATTTTCGTCTTTAGCAAAACTGCACCATAAAGGTGTAGGGAAGATATTTTCTATCATTCCTGTTCTCCTTATAAGTCGATATCTGCGTTAGGGTCTCCGCCTAAGTCATCTGCTACATCAACTTCGTCACCACCTACTCCTGCTTCTGCTTCTGCATCAGCGTCTAAGTCTGTGTTTAATCCACCTGGTGTAACTCCGACACTTCGTAAATCTTGTCCAACTGTTTGTTGTGCTTGTGTTTTTCCGTTTTCCTCTGCCCAAAGTTTATCATTCTCTGCAAGTTCTTCTTCGCTAATACCTAAGAAACGTTTAAGCATGAATCGTTTGCTCAAATAAGGTGTTTGTGATAAACTTGTAAACAATGAAGCACGTTGGTTGTCTAATTCTGCTTGTCTGTAAGCCGCAAAGTTTTGAGGTTCATTCAAACGCAAATCAAACATACTACTATCAATATTAAAACCTTTCCAGTTTAAAAACATTTTGAACTCATGGTCAAATGATGTTGCCACTGTGTTTTGTAAACGTTTACAATATTGATTGAATCTGTATTCTTGGATTAATGCAGTTCCTACTCTACCATCACTTGCAACCGAACTTCCGTCCTCTGCACCTGTTGGCAAATAACTACTTGGAATTCTTAATCCTCTAAACAACTTGTTAGTAAAGTATTTCAAGTCATCAATTTCACCTAAGTTTGTACCACCCGGTAATGTTTCAACTTTAGATCCTCTACCTTCAGCAGTTTGTGGAAAGAAATAATCTTCGTTAATACTCAATGGATTATATGTTGCATCCATCATACTTCCGCCGCCACCACTTTGTGTTGGAATACGTCTTTGGTGTATTTCGTTTTTAACTCTGTTAACGTAACCCATTGCCATGTGTGCTGGCATATTACCTACGTCAATATAGAACACACGTCTTTCAGGAGCACGTTGCACCCTGTAAATAATAATAGCGTCTTCTAATAATTCTTTTTGTTTGTATACTTTAAATACACTTTCTAAAACACTGAGACCAAAGGGCCAATTAGGATCTAATCCTTCAGTTAAACTAATATGCACAACATGACTGGCATCAATTGCCATTTCGTTTGTTGAGTTACTAAATCTAGAATTGTTTGTAGCAGAATTTAAATTATAAATGTTACCCTGGCCTTGATTGGCGGCAACGCCTCCTTGACTTCCCATAGTTCCACCCGACTTCATGTCACCATGTTGAGGTTGTGTTACTGTTAGGTTTTCAAAATTAGGATTAATATTTTTTAAAACGTACTGCTCAGGTTCTTTACCTTTGCTTTCGTTTACAATAACTTTAACAATGTCTGCATTGTCTACCCAATGCCATTGAAATGTTTCTGGATCTCTAACAAATATTTGATCACCATACTTTAATGTATTACGAAACATTTTAAATATTCGTTTATCAAAATCGTTTAAACTTACCCAACTATGTAGTGCTTCTTTAAGTACTTTTACTTCAGAGTCACTTGGTTGTTCTTTAAAGAATATATCGAACGGTGTTTTATTTTCAATATTTGTTTGTGTACTGAATTCTGCTAGGATATCTAGTGCCGCATTAATCTCACTGTCGCTATCCATAGTTTCATATTGAGTATATCGTTCAACACGGTTTGGATGTCCTGTATAAACTTCTGGTAGATGACTTTGATAGTTCTTGAAGCCCACGTCAGCCTGAGAATCTCTTGGCATAGTCGTAGAGCCTGTCATGCTATTAGTGTCTACTACTTTAAAATACTTTTTCCAACTCATTTGTTTTATGTCCTATATTTCGAATTCATTGCTTTATTATAACATATAGTAGTATTTATTGCAACCGTTAAGATTGAAGTTTTACTATGTGTCCAGTTTGCCTGTTCATTTTCTTTAATTCTACAAGTAATTCAGCATTATCTGAACCTGTGCCTTGTATTTGTATAAGTTTTTCAACACTTTTAGTAAGGTTTACTATAGGTCCCATGTCCATATCCACTGGTATATTTCTGCCATTCGGTAACGGAACAACTGCTTCATTAGTAGCACCTTCACCGATCATTGAAAGTGTGGGCTGTTTAATAATGCCTCCATCTTCAAAACCAAACTTATTTGCAAACCAACCGCCTATTTTCTTACCAGCGGAATCTCCGCCTATACTACCTAAAACACCACCAATAATACCACCAATAGCAGTACCAACAATTGGAACAAATGATCCTATCATGGCACCTGCCGCTACACCACCTAAAGTACCAGCAAAGTTACCAGCCGCTGAGCCAACACCTTCCATTGCTTTACCTGTAGTGGTCTCTTGCTCACTAGTTGCCGCTGTAATACCACCAGATGCTAACGCACCCAATATTGGTATCTTTTTAAGAATTCCGCTTGCCACTTTAGTAATAATACTTCCACTACCTGCCGCAACTGCTTTAGTACCCGAACCTGCAAGACTTGCCGTTGTTTTTACTGCTTCTGTTGTTGCTTTAGCACCTGCGCCTACCACAGTAGCAGTTGTTTTCGATGCCGCAACGGCAGTTTTTGTTGCAGTGTCTATTGCTGTTTTAGTGGCTTTAGTTGTTGCAACAAGTGAATTTGCCACAGTCTTAGATGCAGTTGCAAATTCGTCTGCGTGTTTAACTGCCATTTGACCTAAAGTTTTAGATGCATTGTTTGCCGCTTTTGCGAACCCACTTGCCGCACCGCCTGCCAATACAACATTGTCTTTAAAGTCGGTTAAGGCTTGTTTCTCTTCTGGTTTCATTTCAACACCGTCAACTAAATCTTTTAATTTGCCAACGATTGTTCCCATGCTTCCAATAGCCGCTTCAGCAACTTTGTTCATTCCAAGTCTTGTTGTTTTACCTAAGTCCTCGACTAACATTTGTGTATCTTTTACAGTTTTAGTTTCTGGTTCAGGTTCAGGTACTAATGACTTACTGTAAGCATCCATGTCACCTTTAAATTTTTCACTAATAACTTTGTACTGTTGGTTAACGCCTTGTAGTGCTAGTACACTTTTGTTCATTTGGTCTGCTATTGGACTAAATCCTTGTAAGTCACGCATTCCTTTGAACTGGCTATTTTGTGCATCATAAACTGCACCCATTCTCTTAACAACATCCTCTGACTTAATAGTACCTTTACGCATTGAAAGACCAAGTTTGTTAAGCTCTTCTCCCATCGGACTTTGTAATAGTAAGTTACCTTCTGCTGTTGCACCTACTGTTAGTCCTTGCATACCACGAAGAACAAGATCCATTGCTCCTGGTACATCGCCGAATTTATCTCTTAATAGCTCTAATGAATTTCTAGTATTTGTGTTTCCTGTAACAGACATTTCAGATAACATTAATTCAATGTTAGCCTCTTGTTTGTTTCTTGCCATTTTTTCTGCAAGAGCTTTTCTGTCTTGTCCAGTTAGTGTAGCAAGTTTTGTAATTTCTTCTGAATAGTTTGCCGCCGCCATTGCTTGTTGTCTAGTAGACATATTTGCAAATGCAGTATTACGTTGTTGCATCGTAATATATTCGCCGAGCATTTCAGCACTTTCTTCAGCACTGATACCTAAGTATCTTAATTTGTCACGTGATAGTTCATTCATTGCGACATTAATGTCTACAAATCGTTTAGCACCCAATCTAGCAGTACCACCAAAGACAGCCAAACTTGCTGAGTTTTCTCTAACGATTCCTGTAAAAGTTTCTAATCTTAAATAACTTGCCGCCGCGGCTTTCTCAATATCAAATAAGTTGCCGGAAAATGCCGCACCACTTCTGGATAGTTGGTCAAATGAATCTGATAAGTTGGCTGTATGAGCAATAACGGCTCCGCCTGCGGCACCTAATGCGCCTCCGGCATATGGTATTGCACTTGCTAATTTGTCAACGGCAGTACCCATGTCTCTCATGTTTAGTCCAACGCCGGCTGTACTTGCACCAAATTTAACAACGTCTTCAACTGCTCCCATGACTTTATCAGCCATGCCTCCTAGTTTTGAACCAAAACTACCAGCACTTTTTCCCGCATCGTCTAATTCTTCTGCTAAATCGTCAGCACTTTTAGTAAGACCTTTAAGCTCTACATTGAGCTTTTTGCTACTTTTCGCTTGTTCGTTGGTATTCTTAAGAGCATCTTTAAAACTCTTGGCTCCAGTAGAACCAGAAGATGATGCTTCCATTTTATCAACAAGTCTCTTTAATGTTTCTTCAGTAGCAACATTATTAAGTGTGACTGTATTATTGTCTATGTCTATTTCAACTGCCATTATATACCCAGATAAATACTTTATAAGTATTATAGTGATAACACTATTATATGTTTATTTATCGGAGTCAAAACATGGAAAACAATCAAAACCCTTTGGTAGGGTATTTTCGTAAACCAGAAGTTTACTTGTCACTACCTAGTAAGGGAAAGTACTACAAACATGGTGTTTTAGACTTGCCACCTAACGGCGAACTTGGGATTTTCCCAATGACTGCTAGGGACGAGTTAGTCCTAAAAACACCAGACGCATTACTTAACGGTGCAAGTACCGTTGAAGTGATACAAAGTTGTGTGCCTGCTATTAACAATGCTTGGGAAATTCCTAGCATTGATATGGACACATTATTAATCGGTGTGCGTATTGCCACTTATGGTGAGCAAATGGACATACAAATCGCTTGTAATAAGTGCCAAACACAAAACGAGTTTGGAATCGACTTAACTGCATTAATGGATCAGACTAAGGACTGGAAGTTCGAAGAAGATTTGGAAATTGGTGATTTAAAACTTACATTTAAACCACTAACTTACCAAGAACTAAATGCTGAAAGTTTGCGTAACTTTGAAGAATCAAAGATTATGAAAATCGTTAACAACGACAGTCTAGATGATGAAAAGAAACGTGAAATGTTTCAAGATGCATTCTTAAGACTTACTGCATTAACAGTTGACTTAATTGGTAAAACAATATGTAAAGTTGAAAGTCCAAATGGCGTAACTGAAGACAGAGCTCACATTGCTGAGTTTGTACAAAATGTCGACAGAAAAACATTTAGTGCAATACAAGATCATCTAGATGGACAAAAAGATAAGAACTCTTTCAAACAGTTTGAAGGCGAATGCACTAATTGTGAAGCACATTTAAGTACTCCAATTATGTTCGACAATTCCAATTTTTTCGCCTAAGGCTTCTGAGTCTCGCTAACGATGAGATCGGACAGTTAGTTAAAGACTATGACAAGGAAGCCCAAAATCTTAAAAAAGAATTGGTGAGAATAGTATGGTATATGAGAGGTGGAATACACTTGGATCAAGCCTATAACTTGTCACGGAATGATATGAAGGATATATCTGGTGTTATCGAAGAGAATATTAAGACAACTCAGAAAACTGGATTACCTTTAATCTAATATGTTCATGACTATACATTATAATCACTTACATCCATAAACATTTTATAAGATTACTAAAAGATATACTTCGTATATCTAATAACTTCACTATCGTTCGTTATTAATTTTCTTTTAGAGTTTTTAGTAGATAATACTATTAATTGAATAACTGAATATTAAACAATATACTTTTAATACATATTAAGTATAAGAGCGAAGCGATAGTCATCATGTAGATTGTTTCAGTCAGACGGAACCACTTACGGTTCCGTCAAATGCCTTCATGTGAGTTCGCCACAGCCCGACTATTGGAAGTAAGTATTTTATCGCAACTCTATGGGTTCTAGTCTTTCCCACACTTACACTGATCCTACTTTCGTAGTCTATTTCCTCGTTCCGATTGAAATAGTTTTTAAGAGTTATATGCGTTTGTCATACGTTAGCAATCGTACTATACTAACCGGTGAGCCCAATTTGTTTGATGGCTTCCACACTCTGGTGTGTTGATCGGTATGTTGCGTGTGTCCCTTTACGGGTACTTTTTCCACAGTGGATAGTTAAACTGGCCCACTAACCTTATGTGCTAATTGATTTGCCATAATGATTGCTGATTTTGTGCCTATGCACACAGAGTCTTAACTCTGTCTGCGTTTCTTTGAAAGAATTCTTCGAAGCCTGTGATATGCCATGTTTTGTGTTTTGGGGAATTGTATGTGAATTGCCGTGATGTGATGAGTTGATGTGCGCCTGGGGTTGCTATAAATTTGCCTTTGTTATTAAACTTCATTATTAAAATATTGAAGTCGCCATCATCTGCCGCGTCCATTAATTGGTCCAGCCAGTCCTCCAGCATACGAACCTTGTCGTGTGTGAGCAGTTGATGAAATGGAAAGTCTTTATACGATTTACATTCCGCATTAAATTTTGGAAACGATTGTCCAGGAATAATATCTCCTTTAAATCCACGTATTTGACCTTCGTGTAATACTTCTTTACGAACAGTATTTTGTCCGCCTACATAAGCGCCTGAGCCCGGAGCTCTAATAAAAGATTCGTTGTATAAATCGGATAAGAAACGTGCAACGTCTCTTTCCCAATTACTTCCTTTTGCTTTTTGCTTGTTTGGCATTCTTCTTCCTATGTATGTTTAATAGTAACACCTTTTGGTGGTACTCGTCAATCTTTTTTTCTGCATAGAAAGGAAATAATGTTGGAACAAAACCGTGTATGATGCTAATGATACCTGTAAGTATCAAATCCAATCCTGCCACGACGGCAAACTTGGTATGCTCATAATAGGTCTTTCCGGCTTCTTTTAGATGTGCCTTAATTGCCCTTTTCATAGATTCCCTTTAACTTATTGATGTTCGGCTTTCCTAGAACGTTAAGCTCGATGTGTGTAACTAATTTATCCACCGATATACCGTTGTCAGCCAACTTCTGAACTAACTGTTTTACATTCACGTCTTTATGTTGCATAACCACTACAACGTGTGTCTGAGATATGCTAAACACACAACAGTATCCTTCTAACCAATTTGGTACAAGTTGTTGTGGATTGATTAGTTGGTCGTCAATTCTTATTAAGTCGCTATTGCGTTTTTCAAAATAAAATGTATCTGCGTCAGCACTTACAATATCTTGAGTAACAAATATATCTATAGATTCATCATTAATGCTTTTGCACATATGACTACTACCTTCGATTGTAAGTATCTCATTTTCGTTAATATCGTAACTGCCTGTGTTGTCGACTATACTTCCCATTTCTTTACTATTATACAAGTCTAAGTTGTGCTTGTCAACGACTTTATGTATTAAAGGTGGTAAACATTCAGTAAGTCCATATATTACTGCAACTTTTTCTACGCCTTGATTCTTAACCAACCTTCTAATAAACGAATTGTCTATTACACTACCGCCAGTTAAAACCCATTTAACATAATCAAAGTTACGCAAGTGTATTCCTTGCTTTGCATATGATTGAAAATGCACCGGAAAAATTAACATCATATCCGGTTTGTACTTGTCTAAATCTTCTGCGTTATAAGGATTGTCTAGTCTAGGTAGTACAATCCGTTTACTTGAAAACAATGCAGGAAAAAAGTAAACACTGCTCACACCTAAGTGAACAATATTATGGAAAAACCAACTTGTGTTTGCTTCTTTCCAATAAAGTCTTATACTGTCGTCTGTTGCACTCTCTACACTTTTATGAGTGTGTTGTATGCACTTAGGTACTCCAGTACTTCCACTTGTTAATGCTTCTATTAAAACTTCCGAATGATCGATGATATAAGTTTCAACACCTTCGAACATATCTTCAGTAACACTTATGTCGTCTAAATCTAAGTGAGTACAATTATCAGCATGAATAGTACATGGGTGTATACCACGTGTTATCATTGCTTTAATATTTCTACTAGATGTGTATTCATTTGTTATTTCGTGTTCTCCACTTATAACAATAATAAGTCCATAATCAATAGCCGCAAAAACACAGGCAAGGTGATGAAAGTCTTCTTGCATTGCAAGTCCAACTCTATCGCCCTTGACTAGGTTATTGTTCAAGAACAGTTGTTGGTACCCAGAAGCAAATCGAGATAAACTCTCTTTAGTCAACTGGGTACCGTTAATTAGATCAACTATTTCAAAATTATTAGATAACTTTGTAATAGATATCACAATTTACATACCGTTCTTTTTTTCTTGGATCTCGGCACGTCTTGCTTTCGCAAGTTTGCCCATTTCACCTAAAGACTTACGAGCTCTTGCCGCCGCGGCTTTTACGCCTTTGGTTTCAAATGCTTCGTTTTCTTTAAGGTACGTTTCGTAGTGTACTACGATGTCATCATGTATTGCCATTTTTTTCTCCTATACAACGTCAATGTCGTTGTTATAACTTGTAAATCCGTTTTCTTTAATAACGGACAATATATTATTAACACGACCAGCGAGTTCGTCTCTGTGTGATACTAACCATACAGACTTTTTTCGTTCCCTACTGATTTTTTTAAGAATAGCCAGACTGTTTTCAACACCCGAACTATCCATACCAGAATCAACTAGTTCATCAATGAACAATAAGTTAATTGGCTGGTATAAGTTTTCCCAAACATCTCTGAACGCCCAACTTAACGAAAGTATAAGTCTGTTACGTTCACCTCTGCTTAGGTTGTCAAAATCTAAATCTCTACCATGTTCCTCTATTATTACTGTTAAATCGTTTTGGAATACAACACTGTGTGGTAATCCAATACGTTCTAAATAATAAGCAAGTCGTTTGTTTAGAAATGCTAGATTCTGATCAATTATACGTTTACGAATAAACGAATCTTTACTAGTTAAAAGTTTCATTAAAAAGTCTTGATGATCCTTAACCCTAGTTAACTCGTTTACTGTATCGTACTTAACCTCCTCAATGCCATGTTCTTCCATTTCTTGAATTTGTTCTAGATATGGATCTTCCTGGACTTTAAGGCTCGTTAATTCGCTTTGTAACTTGTCTAAACTAGACCTGTGGTTGTATGCATCATCTATTTTGTCATAGAATACAGTAGGTTTTGCACCTAACTCGCCCATACTTGCTAGTTCAGATAGTAGTTCTTTCTCAGTTTTTCCATTAGTTTCTAAGACAGATACTGCTTCAGTTAATAATTCTTTTTTATCTTTAAGTATGTCTTCATGTGTATTATCGTGTAATTCCTGCCCACAAGCATAACACTTGTGTTCTTCTAAAGACTTTACTTCTTTTTCTAATTTTACTTGATTGTTAGCATAACGTGTAGACTCTGTTACAAGTCTATCTAGTTTATCCTGTAAGTCTGTAAACTTTCTTGCTTTTTCTGAATACGTTGTTATTAAGTTGTGTGCTTCTATTTCTTTTTCAATATCAACATGACTTAGTGATTCAAATGCAGATTCAATTTGCTCAACGTCCTGCGTCTTCTTGTTAATCCACATTGTGCTTCTACGTTTGATAGCATCAATCTGTTCTCTAATCTTGTGGTTTGCATCACCGGTTGCTTTAATTCTGTATTCTTCTTGTGTGATTAAATCTTTATTAATACGCAACTGTTCTTTTAAGGTGTCAGCCTTATCACTTAATAATGTAATACCTAACAACTGTTCAATAATAACTCGTTGTTCATTGTGCTTTAAACTTAAGAACGGTTGTGTGTAAGTATTCAGTGCAACAATATGTTTAAACATATCGTGACTCATACCTAACAAACGTTCTACTTCTTTTTGTGTTTCTCTACTGTCGCCTTGTGCAGTGTCTGATGCTTCTTGTTCAGTACCATCTACATAAAATTTTAATAAGTTAGGCTTCCTGCCACGTTCGATACGATATGATTTACCGCCTAATTCGAAGCCAACTGTAACTAGCATACTTTTGCCGTTAGTTTTGTTTACTAAATTATCTTTACGAATGTTAGTAAGTGCATTACCGTATAATGCGAAACTTAAAGCATTGATAATAGTAGTCTTACCAGTACCATTTCTGGATCCATGGTCTCCGCCACCTGTGTCCAAGTTCTCACCTAGTACAAGTGTTAAGTCACTTCTATTAAAGTCAAGTGCTTGAGTACTGTTTCCAACACTCATGAAATTCTTAACAGTTAAGTTGTTTAGTTTAAACATTAATTAAAGGTTCCTGTATATTTCCATTAAAAGATTTGGATCATATAAATCTGATTCAACTGAAGTGAGCTGAGTCATAACAATACTGTCTACACTTTCAAAGTTTATTTCTGCTTTTTCATCAAATGCTACATCAACTTCTTTTTGTTGTATAAGTGCTATTTCTCTAACATCATATTGTTCGTAAAAAGTTTCTTTAATAAAGTTTGCTTCCTCGTAACTAATGTTAATATCTAAATTAACTCTTAGATAAGACTTAGGAAGAAGTATTCCTTGTGGGTTATCAAGTAACTGACTTAACTTTAATACTTTATACTTGGGTGCATCTTCCCACTTAACATAGTAGTGTGGAACACCCCATTCTAGTATCATTGCTCCACGATCATCATCCCAAGAGTCAGAGTAGTTATGTGGGAAAGCATTTCCGATGTATGTAATATTACCTACTTCTTGACGCTTGTGGAAGTGACCGGTAAACATTCGTTCAATACCTTGAAAGTCTGAATGTTTAATTTCTCCATGGTCTGGCATTTGTACCATTGCATTCATATAAAAGTTAGGAAGTTCAAAATGTCCTAACATATACTTTGCATTTAGTTTTTTAAGCGACTTATATTCGTCACCTACTAGCCATGGAACTATTGCGACATCACCTTCTGTAGTGATCTCGTCAAAAAGTCGTACATTTGGTATATGTTTTGCCCAAGTGATACTATTAAAATCTCGTTTGTCTTTGAAGTACTCGTCGTGGTTACCTGGTATGAAGATTACTTGATCAAATGCTTGACTCAGTAAAGTAATGGCTTCTACACTGTGATTCAGTGTGGCTACATTAATACTGGCTCGTTGGTGATGCCAATCACCTAAGAACAAACAGGTTTCACAGTTTTTCTCTTTTCCTTGTTCAATTACCCACCTCACAAAGTTAACACAATCTTCATTGTGTGTTAGACTGTTGCTTTTGTTTCCGAAGTGAATATCTGTAAAGGCAATGGCTTTCTTAAATAGATTACTCATGCTTTTCCTAGATTTAAGTTACATACATTACTATAATACTGTATTCTGAGAACAATGTCAACCTTTTTTGGCGGCTTTCACTTTAGTGTTTTCATTAAACTTATCAACACGTTTTTGTTCTGCTACTGTGTCATTGGCATTTTGTCTAGTAAAACTAGGTGCTAAGTCATTCATTTCCAATATATCATCTCTAATGTTTTGGTTACGTTTTTCAATGTTTAGTACTCTTGTAAAACTATTTGTTATTGCCGCAGTATAATATGCAAACGGATTGTCTGATTTACTTTCGTCAAACTGTAGTCCTATTTGTGCTAACTGTAATAATGCTTGTCCACGCATTTCATCTACATATGTGTAACCACGCCAGTTGTATCTGTGACTGTAACGTTCACATAACATCATATACATATGTGCTAACTTGTTTGTTACTTTACCACCTGATAAACTAAAGTTGCCGTTTTCCATTCCGCCTTCCCAATGAGACTTGCCACAAATAACTAATTCGCCAGTTGCATTAAATCGCCAATGTTGGAACGGAGGAAAATTACATTTAGTGTGATGATCTGCAACTGTCTTAGGATTCTTTTTACGTTCACTGTCTGTTGGAACGTGTTCAAAAGTCATAACTCTAAAAATCAGTTCTGTTTTTTCGAATGATTTAGGATCAACATGGAAGTCTGCCATCTTTTTTCCTTTAATAGTATTATTCTTATATCCGTTTTTTGCTATCCTATCTGCTCTATTTTGCCGAGCTTGAAGAATTGTTGCTTTTTTAATTTCCTTTTCCGAATGTAAAATAATATCGAAAATCTTTGCGTCATCATCTAAGAACGACCCAAAAGTGCTTTTAGATGTATGTATTTCTGCTAATAGGTCTCTATTGTTGAGGTAATTTCGTACTGCCATATTTTTGACTCCTTAAATTATATACTCATATTATACACTCGATAAATACTAATATCAAGAGGAAAGATTAAATAATTATGACAACTTTTAAAGACGGTATTATTTCGAGGAATGGAGTGAACTTAGGCATTCCAGACCCCACAAACACTGCTTCTGCATCAGGTACTACTCAAACTGCCCAAACCGGCAAGTTTAGTATTGCGGGTGCAACCAAGGCTTTTTCCGATAACATAGAGCAATTTGGTGCAGACTTTAAGGATATATTAGAAGATCCTAAAGGTGCACTTACAGAAATGCTTAATGGAGATCCTGTTACTGCTAGGTTAAAAGGTGCTGGTATTGACAAAGGTGCTAATCCTAATGATAAGTTGGCAGAAATTGCGGCTTCAAGTTCGACAGTTGGCAAGAATAAAGATGATCACAGAGTAAGACTGTCTTTACCACCTGCGGCTAAAATACATTATCAAAAAGCAACAGTTCCTTATTTACTACAGCCGCTAGTTAATACTAATGGCGTTATCTTTCCTTATACTCCACAACTTATATTCCAGCATAATGCTGATTATAGTCGTAGCAGTCCTACACATAGTAATTATCCTCTTAATTATTACAGTGCAAGTAATGTGAGTGACATCTCCATGTTTGGAGAGTTTGTTAGTGAGAATGGACAAGATGCAAGATATGTACTTGCAGTTATAACTTTTTTAAGAGCCGTTACTAAAATGTTTAGTAACAGTGACGACCTGGCAGGTAATCCACCACCAATCCTAAGATTAAGTGGACACGGACAATACTTACTACCAAATGTCCCAGTAGTAGTAAACACAGTTTCGATTACTATGCCTAATAATGTTGATTATATTACTATCCCATCAGGTGGATTAAATTCACAAGGCAGAGCAATGACAACAAGAGTACCTAAAAGTTTAGATATTAACGTTGGCTTAACACCAGTATACAGTAGAGCTCAAATGAGAACATTTGGTGTAGATAGGTTAACAAGCGGACAATTAATTAATAGTAAAACAGGAGGATTTATTTAATGGCTGATTACAGTGCAGATAGTCCTTACTATAAAACAGAAATGTTTGGCAATTATTTAGATGTGTTAAACCGAAGACCAATTAGTGCAAACCCACAAGACCAGCAACTAATTATAAACGCAACTTATGAATTTAGACCAGATCTGTTAGCAAGTGACTTATACGACAATCCAAAATTGTGGTGGGTATTTGCCGCACGAAATCCAAATACAATTAAAGATCCTATATGGGATATGAAAAAAGGTTTAAGAATCTTCCTTCCAAAACAAGACAGACTGTTCAACGAACTAGGAATATAATATGGCGTTTCAAGACGACTTAGATAAGTTAAAGAATTTCTCCGGTGGACTGCCAACAGGCCCGTTAAAAGATTTAGCGGCTAATGGTGTAGGCTTTGCAGAAAAACTTGGCCCAGTTGTTAAGAAGATTGAAGATAGAGGAATACAAGGTATTGGTCTTGATAGTAACTTAACAGATGTTATTGAAAAAACAAAAGAACAGTTTGCGAACTCTGACGATGCAGTTTTAAACAGCGGAGCAATAAGAGAAGAAGACGGCACGGCTATTCTCGAAGCAATAAATGAGAAAGCAACAGACACATCTGTAAACAACGCAAAATCAAAACCATTACGAATTAAAGTTACTAACGGATTTTACGAACGTAAAAATGTGATGCACAGTTTAGCATCGTATACTTACAATTTTGAATTGTATATACTAACATACGAAGATTATAATCAGTTTGTAAATGATCCAACTTTTAATATTGAAAATTCCCCACAGCGTTTATTAATTAAATCGGGTGGCGGCAATTATGCTAACAGAAATCCATTTTTTCAAACAGATTTCTTTATGGACGATTTAGAAATTGATAGTATCATTAGTCCAGGAGGCTCTAACAAAGGTGCAATTAATACAGGAGTAAGTTTTAAGATTTCAGAACCATACGGTATGACATTGTTAAACAGTTTAGTACTAGCGGCAAATCACTTTGGTGCTTACAACTATATTGAACAACCTTATTTGTTAAAAGTAATGCTAACGGGATTTGATGCCGAAGGTAGACACGTTGGTAATGCGTTTGCTGGCAAACGTACTAGATATATTCCTATTAGATTTACAGATTTTAAATTTGGTACTAGTGAACAAGGAACTACATACGACATAACAGCAATTCCTTATCACAGTATAGGATTACAATCGATTGCGTCTACTATTCCTGTTGATATGCAAATTGAAGCAAAGACAGTGCATGACTTTTTTAACGTAGCATTAACACTTGATACAGGTAAAGAAGAACGAATACCTGCAGGACCTCCGGGTCAAACTATTATGGTACCTATAAAGCAATTAGAAAAAGGCTTGACTGGATACTTGAATAAATTAGAAGACGATCATGTAAAGTCAAAACTAAAAGCAGTACCAGACATTTATAATTTTGAAATAGATCCTGACATACTAAAGTCTAAGATTGTTTTACAAGATGTAATGGATTTAAGTAAAACAGCAAATACAAAAGATGTGGCTAAACAAGCACAACAAAGGTTTACAGATTCGTTTGTATTTGACGAAACAACTAAAACATATAGTATAAGAGCAGGTACTAGTATTGTTAATACAATACATAGTATATTACGTTCGTGCGAATATATGACAAACCAAGTTGTAAGTGCTGACTTAAAAATTGAAGGTATGAGTTTCGAAGAATACCAAGAAGTTGCAAACAAACCTATTGACTTTTATAGAATTGTTCCTAGAATAACATTAGGCCCATTTGATAAAATTAGAAATCAGTATGCCAAACTTATTACATTTGTTATTAAGAAATACCAAATGCATGGTAAAGATTATGAAAACCTAGGACAAAAACCAGTTGAATATATTTCAAAATATTATGATTATTTTTACACAGGAAACAATACAGATATTTTAAGTTTTGATATCGAGTTTAATGCGGCTTACTTCCAAACGTACACTTATAATCAAATGCAAAAAGCAGGATCATTTCCAACACCGTTAGCACAAACAAAACTTGAAGCATTACACGAAGGACAAACTGCTAAAGCAGGTAACGATCCTATAACAAAATGGACACCTTATATAAGACACGTTGTTACACAATCAGGAACAAGTAACGATATTAACGATCCACAAGTAAGTCATAAAGCAACAACTATTGATAACTTTATGCAAAATGTATTTGATCAAGGTGCCGACTTACTACAAATGAATATGCGTATTGTAGGCGATCCAAGTTTTATACAAAGTAAAGATTTAAGAAGTGTGTTAGTAGGAGATAGTGACGATTATTATTTGCCAGATGGAAGTTTAAATACAGATAAAGAATGGCACATATATGTTAAGTTTAGAAACCCAACCGATGTTGACGCTAGTACAGGCTTAATGAAAGGTTTTAATGTAGACGAAACAGGTAAAACTAGTGTTAGTGTGCCCAGTATTAATGGACAATATAAAGTATACAAAGTTACTAGCAACTTTTCAGGCGGAACATTCACACAGAATTTAGAATGCGTTAGGGAACGTAAGCAAGAACTCAATGTTATTAAAAAGAAAGATGATAACACATCTAGTAACAGAGTAGATAATTTAGAAAGTAACAACACAAATACCACACGACTAATAGGTAAAGTAGATACTAAAGGCAACAAGATAACAGAAGCTCAACGTAATATGAATATGTCTGCAGATGATTTTGAATATACACCTGACAAGTATTTGTCATCTGATGCAAGGGGCCAACTTGAAAATGGAAACGTTGATGAATTCTCAAATGTTGGACCACAAGGAATTGGCACTGAAAGCCTAACTTCGAGAGTTAAAAAAATTACGCCAGACATAGTAAAACCAGGAACAGCAGATAACTTCCAAGGTGAACACCCATTCGGAATACAAGGTGGTGACATCACACAAGAAGAATTAGACTTAGGCTGGACACAAGAGGATTTAAGCGACTAGTATGCCAACATTTCAACAATATATTAATAAAATCAACCCAGACTTAGATGTCAATAAAAAAGGCTCTATAGTTGACCCCGGACCGTATGAAGCCATTATTAAAAACAACAATGACTCGAGACGTACTGGGCGTATGGATGTTTACATTGCTTCACTAGGCGGTATACCTGATGATCCGAGAAGTTGGATACCTGTAAAGTATATGAGTCCGTTTTTAGGAACAACTGATCAAGGTTTATTAGATAAGCAAGAACAAACTGCAATGTATAGTTATGGTATGTGGTTAACACTGCCTGATCCTGGAAGTAAAGTAGTTGTTGTCTTTTTAGAAGGACAGAGAAACAACGGAGTTATAATTGGTTCAGTAGTAGATGATGTTGCTAATCATATGACACCTGGATTGGCTAGTAGTAAGAAGTGGCTTAAAACAGAAGAAGTAACAACATTATTTCCTACTCTAGAACCAGATACAGACTTTTTACCAGTAACAGAATTTAATACTAAAGTTGTTAGAGATTCGAGACAAACAAATACAATTTATCGTCCTGTGAATATCGAACTTGCTAAAATTTTAAAAGCACAAGGTCTTATTGGAGATAATATCAGAGGGCAAAGTTTTAGTACTCCTCAAAGAGAAAACAATAGTCAAGTGTTCGGACTTTCAACACCGGGTAGAGGCGATAAAGATCCAGCATCAGATCCAGCATTAAAAACAAAAATGCAAAACGGAGAAGCAACTGCTGAAGATTTACAAATTAGAAAACGTTTCCCAGGACACAGTCTTGTTTTAGATGATGGTGATTCAGAGGGTGCAAGTAAATTAGTTCGCTTACGCACAAGTACTGGACATCAGATATTAATGGACGACACAAATAACTTAATTTATATTGCAACAAACAACGGTAATGCTTGGATAGAAATGTCTGAGCATGGTAAAATAGATATACATAGTGAAGATAGTATTAGTATACATACTGCAAAAAATATTAATATGACTGCGGAGAAAAGTATTAACTTAGAAGCAGGCGAGAAAGTAAACATTAAATCTATGGTTGATATAAACTTGGATACAAACAACATTAATACAATGGCACAAGGAGATACAAAAATTACTTCGGGTGCAACATCACATATTAACTCGGGCACTTCGCATTTAGAAACTGCAACTGCTATTCATATGAATGGTGGAACAGCGGCAAGTCAAGCGGCAAGGATACCAACAAACAATGTACCAACTGTTAAATTAGAAGAAAAAGAATGGATCGCAGGACCACCTAAGACTTATATTTCAAAACGTGTACCACAACACGAGCCATGGACAGTACACGAGGACACAACCCCTGGAGCAGATGACTCATGATGGGTAAATTCATCATAACAGCATTTGTTCTTGGTTTTATAATTGGGTGGATAGCCGGTGGGTTAGATACAAACATTGACCCTAATATGTTTGGTAAAGGGATAGTAGGATAATGGGTATAGCCATTCACAGACACGGTGATGACAGAAGTTGTGGAGCAACAACAGTTGTTTCAAATCAAAGTACAGTTACAGCCGATGGCTCATTAGTATCTGTACAACCAGATGAAAACTCACATGGTGGCGGTCCTTTAACTTCACAAGCAAACGGTGTGTTTATTAATGACAAGTTAGTTATTAGGAACGGAGACCCAGGAGGTGCTGATCCTGTACCTGGACACGTTGCCACACCAGCATCAAGTGGAAGCGGAACTGTATTTGTTGGCTTTCCAACTGCAAGGGCATTAAGTCCTACAACTATTGCTTTTGAAATAGAAGACCAACCAACACAAACACCTATTACTGATCAACCAGACAGAGCAGAATCAAACACACCAGGTGGCGGCGCTATTGCTCCAAGAGTAGATGGTGGTCCATTTGTTAATGCAGGTGTAGAGTTTACTCCAGGCGAACCGAGTCTTTGCACAAGAACAGATATCGGAACGTTATCTGAAAGGTATGAGAGTAATGGAGACCCTGCCGCAATAGGCAGAGATAGAACAGGTGGTTATAGTTATGGAACATATCAAATTGCAACAAAAGTAGGAACTATGAATAGTTTTATTTCTTATATGAATCAGTATCCAGATATGTATAGTCAATTACAAAGTGCAGGCGGCAACGCAGGTGCAACTAGTGGAACAACGGCATTTAAAAATACTTGGATATCGTTAGCCGCAGATCCCCAATTTAAACAAGCACAACACGACTTCATACAAGTAACACACTATGATAAATTAGTTAAAAAAATTAAAAACGACACTGGCATAGACATATGTGATGGAACGCATTGTAACGGGCTACAAGACGCAGTATGGAGTATAAGTGTACAACATGGTCCTGGTAGTAGAATATGTACAATAGGCATAGGTGCCGCTGGAGCAGATCCATCAGATGACGATATAATTAATGCAATTTATAACGAACGAGACAATGTTGGCAAGTATTTTCGAAGTTCGACAGCAAAAGTAAAACAAAGTGTGGCAAACAGATTTACATATGAGCGCCAAGGTGCTCTGCAAATGTGTGGAATTTAAAGTAGGTAAATACTAGTATGGCAATATATAAAGGTTATTCATCAGTAGGTAGGAATTTTGAAGGAACTGAAATGACAGATTCTTCACTAGTTCGTGCTGATTTGTTAAATCATCTCAATACAAGACCCGGCGAACGTCTAATGCATCCAGATTTTGGTTGTTTAGTTTGGCAGTATCTTTTCGACCCATTCACTGATGGTGCTAAATTTAACATAATTGAAAACCTTCAAGATATTGTTAAAGCAGATCCTAGAGTAGTACTCCGGGATATAGAAGTTGCTGAATTCGAACATGGTTTATCCGTATCACTAGACTTGGTATATGCAGAAACGAACGAAGTAGAGACGATGAAGGTCAATTTTGACCAACGTAACTCTTCTGCCGTTCAAGTATAATATACCCAGTTTAAAATACGAATAAATACATATAATAGAGCGTGGATATTAAATAATGAGCACCAGTAAAAGACAAAATAGCCTTTTTGTATCTGAAGATTGGACTAAGATCTATCAGACATTCCGTGACGCGGACTTCCAGTCGTATGACTATGAGACGTTGCGTTCAACGATGGTTCAGTACCTACGCAATAATTACCCAGAAGATTTTAACGATTATATTGAAAGTTCAGAGTTTGTAGCTCTTATGGACTTGATTGCTTACTTTGGACAAAGTTTGGCATTTAGAGCAGATTTAAATGCAAGAGAAAACTTCTTAGAAACAGCACAAAGAAGAGACAGTGTATTACGTTTGGCAAAACTTTTAAGTTACCAACCTAAAAGAAACCAGCCAGCAAGAGGTATGTTAAAGATTGCTAACATACAAACAACTGAAGATGTTTATGACAGTTCAGGACGTAACTTGTCAGGAAGTTTCATTGTATACAATGATAACACTAATCCAGATTATCTAGAACATTTTGCAACAATATTAAATGCAAGTATGGCAAGTGCTCAGAGTTTTGGTAATCCTGCATTATCAAAAACATTAAGCAGTATTAAAACAGAATTATACGAACTTAACACATTACCTGATACTTTACCAGTATTACCATTCACAGCAGATGTGGCAGGCGAAAGTATGACCTTTGAAGTTGTTAACGGAACATTTCAAAACAAAGAATATATTTACGAGAAAAGTCCTAAACCGGGCAACACATTTAATATGTTCTATAGACAAGACGGCAAAGGTGCAAGTTCGAGCAACACAGGTTTCTTTGTATACTTTAAACAAGGTTCACTGGAATCAGTAGAATTTAATTTAGAATCTGCATTAAGCAACCGTATTGTTAGTGTAGACAAAGATGGAATTAACAATGATGACATTTGGTTATACAATATTGATAACCTAGGAAACGTTGCTGACGAATGGACTAAAGTTCCAGCAATAACAGGTGCTAACGTAATTTACAATAGTTTAAGTGAAAACGTTCGTTCTCTTTATGCAGTTAACAGCAAACAAAATGACCAAGTAGACTTACTATTCGGTGATGGAGTATTTTCAAATATTCCAGTAGGTAACTTTAGAAGTTATCAAAGAGTTAGTAATGGTAGAACTTACAGAGTTAAGCCCAACGACATTAAAGGAATTAAACTAGATATTCCTTATGTAAGCAGAACAGGTGGCGTAGAAACTTTAACAATTGGTTTAAGTTTGCAATACACTATTGATAATGCAACTGCAAGAGATAGTATCGAAGATATTAAACTAAAAGCACCACAACAATACTACACACAAAACAGAATGGTTAACGGAGAAGATTACAATATTTTCCCTTTAACTAACTTTAATAACATTATTAAAAGTAAATCTGTTAACAGAACAAGTAGTGGTATTAGTAGATTCTTAGATATCAAAGATGTTACTGGAAAGTATTCTAGTACAAACATCTTTGCTAACGACGGTGCAATTTATAAAAACGAATTCTTAAACAACAAAACTTTTAATTGGATTAATGATAACGATATCTATAATGCAATTAGAAATACTGTTGAACCAGTTTTACGAAGTAAAGAGATGGAACACTTTTACTTTAAAAACTTCTCAAAAGTTGACTTATCTTCTCTTAACAGTTCATGGACAAGAGTAAGTGTTGGATCAAATAAAAGTACAGGTTACTTTAAAGACTCGACAGGTGATGTTGCACAAGTTGGAAGTGTAAGTAGTAACAATTTACAGTATGTAAAACATAGTGGACTTGTTACATTTACTGCTCCTACCGGAAAACACTTTATGGAAAACGGCACGTTAATGACAGGAGCCGCAAGTCATCCAGGAAGTACAGATAAAACATATGCCGGTATTATTAGTATTAATAATAACGGACTGGGTTCTAATGCAGGTAAAGTAACAGCATACACAGGTGCAGTTAGTTTAAATGAAAATATACCAACAGGTGCTATACTTAAAAATGTATTACCAAGTTTTGTATCAGATCTACCTTCAGCAATGGAAAGTGAAATATTTACAAATATTAAACAGTATAAAAACTTTGCATTAGGATTTGATCATTTACTAGGAACATGGTACATTATTGCTAATAGAGACATCAGCACATCAAATGTATTCAACAACGGTAATGCAAAAAATACAACAAATTCAAACTTAGATGCAAGTTGGTTAGTTAAATTTACAACTGACGGTGCAACTTATAATATTGCATACAGAGGTTTAGAATATTTCTTTAGTAGTGTAGAAGAAACACGTTTTTACTTTGATACTACAAGTAAAATATTTGACCCAGTAACAGGTTTAAGTAAAAAAGATAACATCGAAGTATTGGGTATTAACACAAAGCCAGATACAAATGATGCACTAGTAAAAACTATTCCGTTTAATGTTTATAACATTGTTACAGACACAGATGGTTATAGTGACAACACAAAGATTTTAGTTACGTTCGCTGACAACGACGACGACGGTGTTATTGACAATCCAAATGCGTTTGACGAAGTAGTAGGTGATGAGTCTGTTACACTAGCAAACAATTTAAGAAAGTTTGTATTCCAAAAACGTCAAGCAGACTATGACAACTTTAACAAATATGTAACAGTTGCAGGTTCACTTGTTAATCACGACTACAACACTAAAACAGATATTAATACTATTATTAACAGTTTAGTTACTAACACAGTATTATATACAACCGAAGATAAAAAGTTTTATGTAGTAAAAGAAAACAACAATGTTAAATCATTAGTTGAAAGTTTAGACTACAAAGTGTACACAGGACGAGATGGACTTAAATTCCACTATACACATAATGCACCAAACGATAGACGTATTGACCCAAGTCCAGGAAACATTATTGACATTTTTGTATTAACTAAAAATTATAGTGATGCATATGTTCAGTATATTACTGACGCAACAGGCACAGTAGTAGAACCTACTAAACCAACAGTTAATAGTTTACGTTCGCAGTTTGGTACATTAGAAGGTTACAAAACATTAAGTGATGCACTTGTTTTACATAGTGCAAAGTTTAAACCATTGTTTGGTACAAAAGCAAACTCGCAACTACAAGCAGTATTTAAAGTAGTCAAGAATCCAGGCTTTAGTATTAGTGATAGTGAAATCAAAACAAAACTAGTAACAGCATTGAATGAATACTTTGCAGTTTCTAACTGGGACTTTGGAGAAACGTTTTACTTCTCAGAGTTAAGTGCATATTTGCATACTTCTCTTACACCATACTTAAACAGTGTGGTATTAGTACCTAGCGACAGTTCACAAGGATTTGGTAGTTTATATCAAGTAAGTTGTGAACACGATGAAATATTTGCCAATGCGGCAACTGTTAATGATGTACAAATTATTGACGCAATTACAGCCGCAGGTATCAAAGCAACTGGTACAGTTAACACAGGCACATCTACAACGTCAAGTATCTCACAAAGTTCAACTAATACAACTAGCTCTGGAGGCTCCGGCTATTAATGGCAAAACGTAAAACCTCAACCTTTCTCCCCAAGTGGCTACAAACAGATAAGAACAAAAAGTTCTTACATTCAACACTTGACCAGTTACTTAATTCTAAGAGTTTAGAAAGAGTAGATGGTTATGTGGGTCGTCGCTTTGGACCAAGTTACAGTATTCAAGATCCTTACTTGTCCACTGTTGGTCAGTTTAGAAATTCGTATCAGCTCGAACCAAGTATTGTATATAAAAATATAGATGGTGAAGTACAAACACTTATAACATATGATGACTTACTTAACGGCATTAAAGACAATGGCGGAAGAAATACTAAACATAGTAGATTGTTCGAACAAGAGTATTATAATTGGGAAGGCTTTGTTGACTATGATAAGTTAATTAACTTTGGCGAGTACTATTGGTTACCAGCAGGTCCTGGTACTGCTAACATTTCAGCAAGTGAAGTTCCAACAACACAAGACTTTACTGTAAAAAGTAATGCAACAAATTATACACTAACACCTACATACGGTGTTACAAAGAATCCAACTATCTATTTGGTACGTGGCGGTAGTTATACTTTTGCAGTTGACCAAACTAATCCTCTATGGATTCAAACAGAATTAGGCACAACAGGCAAAAGTGCAATTAGTTTTAATAGAAGCACAAGAGATGTTTACGGAGTTACGAACAATGGTACTTCTGATGGAACAATTACATTCTCTATACCACGCTCAACAGACCAGGAGTTTTTTACTAAAACAGTTACTAATGTTGCTAACGTTGACTTACGTTGTACAAAATACACATACGAAAGTTTAAATGGAGCAAGTGAAGAAACAGTTAGACTAGCAGGTGGAGTTGACGGGCAGTTATATATAGAAAACAAAACTATAATATTTAATGCACCTACTACATCTTCAACTGCATGGCCCAGCACATACAGTGACGACGACAAGTTTCAAGTATTTAGAATACTTGTAAGTGGCGGAGTAATTAGTTTACAAGGTGTTACAAGTATTGCAACAAATAACAAAGTACAAGTACAAGAAGGTAGTTTGTATAGTACTATGGAATTCTACAGAACTAGTGACGGTACATCTTTAACACAAGTACCAGCCGTAACTGCACCATTAAGCACATTTTATTATGTAGATGCTAATGACAGTAGTAAGTATGGCGAGATTAAAATACTAGATGCAACTACAAAAATTATTGATGTTACTACTGACATCATTGGTAAAAAGAATTACACTGCACCAAACGGTGTTGTACTTACTAATGGTATGCACATACAAACTGACACAACAGTAAGTCCTGTAGCATATCAAAATACAAAATATATTGTCGACGGAGTTGGAGACGGTATTATTTTAATACCACAAACTGACCACGTTGCATACGAATTAAAAACAAGCACAACAAAAGATTATATCATTAGTGGTAGAGGCAGTGCTGATAAAAATGCTTGGGCAAGAAATAATAACTGGTATCATAAAGATGTTATTATGACTACTGCAAAGTACAATAAAGAAAATGCAGTAATTGATCAAAACAATAGAGCAAAACGTCCTATTATAGAATTCAAACGCAACCTAGCAATGTTTAATTCAGGAAACACAAATGCAGGTGGAGTTGACTTAATTGATACAACTATTACTGACGCATTAAGCAATATTAATAACGGACCTACATTTAGTATTGACGGTACAACGGTAACTAACGGGATGAAAGTTATTTTTACTGCCGACACAGATGTAGAAGTTAGAAATAAAATTTACACAGTTGAGATTGTTGACTTTCAAGAAGACAGTATTAACGAAGTTAGACTAGTGCCAAGCACAACAAATATTATTAGTAATGACCAAGTTGTTGCTAAAAATGGTGTTACACGCAAAGGTAAAACTTACTGGTTCGACGGTGACATATGGACTTTAGCACAACAAAAAACATTTGTCAACCAAGCACCACTATTTGATGTATTTGACAGCAACGGTAAAAGTTACGGAGCAAGTACAACTTACAAATCTTCAAACTTTGTAGGTAGTAAATTATTTGCTTACGGTTTAGGTACAGGCTCAACACTTGACACTGAACTAGGCTTTGCACTAAAGTATAAAAACTTTAGCAACATTGGTGACATTGTTTTTGATAACAATTATAGTACTGATACGTTTACACATACATTGACTACTGGAAGTGTATCTAAAGATGTAAGTACAGGATTTGCTAAACTTACTAACAGTAGTAAAACAGTGAGTTATATCGATGGATGGACAAAGGTATTAAATGCAAGTACACAATACCAAGTTATAACATACATTGCTAACGGCACTGCTAAACAATTTGAAATTGGCGTTGCTCCTAAAATAGGAACACTGCCTGGTAATATTGTTTTCACAGGTAGTACAGAAATTAAAACAGGTTGGGAATATAAATTAAAAGACGGTAGACACGTTATCGAGTTTACTACTGCTCCTACATTACAAACACAGTTAACACTTAAAGTATTATCCGATGATGCAACAGAGTTTGGTTACTACGAAGTTCCAACTAATTTAAGTAACAATGCATTTAATAAAAACTTTACTGACATTACATTAGGACAAGTTCGTAATCATGTTAGTGAAATTATTAAAACTGTTACTGACTTCACTGGTGTATATCCAGGAACAAGTAACCTAAGAGACGTGGGTAGTGTTGGCAAATTTGCAGGTAATATTTTGCACCACTCGAGTGGATTAGTACTTCCAGGATTGTTCCTACAAGAAGATCATTTAAATATTACTAGTGCAATTAAGTATTCGTCGAGTGAGTACACAAAGTTTAAACAGAAATTTGCATCAGCGGCTGAGACATTAGACTTAGATTTTAGTGATATTCCAACAGATGTTGATAAAATTTTAGCAAGTATTAATAATACAAAAAGTAGTGTGTTTGCATTTTACACCAGTGACATGGTTGGACACGGTACTAATAAAAAGAATTACACTTACACTGTAATTGATAACCGAATTAAAAGTTATCAAATGGGAACAATATTTAATCCAACGGCTAACACTAGTCGTTCGGTACTTGTTTACATTAATGGTGTACAAGCAGTACTAGGCAAAGACTATACGTTCAACGCAACAAGACCTGCGATTGAAATGGTCAACGAGCCAGCACTGAACACAATAATTAAAATTGTTGACTACACAAGCACAGTTGGAAATTATATTCCAACTACTCCAAGTAAGATGGGTATGTATCCTAAGTATGAACCAATTAAGTTCACAGACGGTACTTACGCAACTGACCAAGTTATGATACAAGGACATGATGGTAGTTTAACAAAAGCATACGGCAATGTATTAGATGATGTTATTTTAGAACTTGAAAAAAGAATATACAATAATATTAAAGCAACATACAAGCCAGATGTATTTGACGTCAATTCAGTAGTACCTGGAAAATGGCGTGATACTGGATATTCAAGAACAGAGCACCAAGTGGTGTTAAGTAGACACTTTTTACAGTGGTCAATCAAAAATAGAATTGACTGGAGTACACATACTGGTTACGACAGAGGTAACGAGTTCACGTGGAACTACAACAAGATGGCAGACAAAATAACTAAAGAAATTTTGCCAGGCGGTTGGAGAAGCATTTATAAACATTATTACGACACAGATAGACCACATACTCATCCGTGGGAGATGTTGGGCATTACTGTTAAACCAACATGGTGGGAAACATTATACGGCCCTGCTCCTTACACAAGTGGCAATACTGTATTATGGGAAGACCTACGTGACGGTAAAATTTATAACCCAACTACAAAAACATATACTGTAAACGCAACTTACAAAAGAGCAGATTTACTAGAAATGATTCCTGTTAGTGAGAACGGTGCTTTACTCAGCCCGTGGAAGTCACTAGCAACAGGAAGTACAGTTTACGAATTAAACGACAAATGGGCAGTAGGTGATGGCGGATCGGCTCAGCAGGCTTGGGAAAAGTCGAGTGAGTATCCGTTTGCATTACAAATTTCCAATGCAGTAATGAGACCCGGTAAATGGTTCAGTTTAACATATGACACTGATGTTGTAAAAAGAACAACAATTACAAACAACATTGTAAGTATTAATACTAACAAGCAATTACAACGAAGCGACTTTAAAACTCCTTTAGTAGACCGAGACATTGTTAATGGATACAGTTTTTATATTGCTAACCACTTAATATTCTTAGGTGTTGCACCAAGTGTACTACAAGATGTTATAGCAAAGGTTGATATTAATTTAGCAGTAAAGTTAAGTGGATACACAGATAAGAAATTTTTAAAGATACTTGCAGAACAAGTTAGTCCAAATGCAGTTAGTGAAAACGTTATGATCCCAGACGAGGATTATGATTTAGTTGTTACTAAAACAAGTCCAATTATTAGTGCTCCTTATAGTGGTGTAATTGTACAATCAACTGATAATGGCTTTGCAATATACGGATACAATATGAATGATCCGGTGTTTAATGTTATCCCAAGTAGACAATCTAAAAACATTAACATACACGAAGTTTTAACTGAACGCTTTATTGAATACAAAGACATCGAAGAGGAAGTACTAACTGTCCCATATGGAACAGAATTAAGTACACCACAACAAGTATTTGACTTCTTGGTAAGTTATGGCAGATACTTAACATCACAAGGTTATGACTTTGATAATAATAGTGAACAATTGGCTAGTGGTGTTGAAGTTGCTAACTGGACAATGGCTGGTAAAGAATTTGGTTATTGGGCACAACAGCAATGGGGAACAGATGCAGTTATTACATTAAGTCCTGGTGCAAACAGATTGACCTTTAACAGAGAAGATAGTATGGTTGACAGTTTAGTTAATCACTACAATGGCAAATCAGTAATGAACCAAAGTTTTGAAAACTTAACTATTGATAAGTTTAAAACAAAACGTGAAGATGGACAATTTGAACTTATACCCGAAGCAACAGTTGGTGGTATTTTCTTTGCTAATCTTAAAACAGTACAATACGAACACACACTTGTTCTTAACAACACTACTATCTTTAATGATGTTGTATACCAGCCAGAGCTTGGTAACAGACAAAACAGATTGAAACTAGTTGGTTGGAGAACAGGAGATTGGGACGGAAGTTTAACAGCACAAGGCTTTATTCTTAACCAAGGTAAAGTTGACCTTTGGATACAAAATACAGATTACGCAAAAGGCGAAATCATTAAAAACAACGATAAGTTGTATACTGCAAGTGAAAGTCACACAAGTGGACTATTATTTGAATATGAAAAGTGGACACCTACTGATAGTTTCAAATTAGGATTACTTCCTAACTGGGACACCTTAGGCGGATCATTTGAAACATTCTATGATACTGACACAGTGAACTTAGAAGGTGACCAAGACAGATTTGGCAAGAGTTTAATTGGATATCAAAGTAGAGATTATTTACAGAACCTTGGACTTGATGATACTTCACAAGTAAAATTCTATCAAGGTATGATTAAAGAAAAAGGTACAAGCAATGCTATTAATAAATTGCTTCGTGCTAAACTAGACAACACTACTTCAGATATTAATATGTACGAAGAGTGGGCAGTGCGTGTTGGTGAATACGGTGGACTTGATATTAACAAGCGGGTTGAAATGAACCTTGTTGGTGACGACATCACAGGCAATCCAACAGTAGTACACACTGTTAACAGTATTGAAGATAAAATAGAAGGCGTTAAAAACTTATTAACAACCGAGTTTCACAAAGCACCTCCGGCTATCGAAAGTACTTGGGTACCCACAAATGATGTTGTAGGTCTTCAAGGAGAAGTATTACCTTACACAGGTTATGCTAAAATAACTGATGCAGATGCTACGTTGTTTAATATTACACAGTACGCAAACTTAGACAGCAACTTAACTTCGATGAAGATTGGTTACCACTTATACGTTGCTAATGATGACAATTTAGATTGGAATTTCTATTATTTAGATATTACAAAAGATGTTGTATTAACTGCACAAGCAAGTGACAACAACACAATACTTTGGACAACTAAAGAACACCACAGTGTGTTAAAAGATGATATACTTGTTATTAAAGGCATGGGTAATGCAAACGGTGTACACAGAGTATTGAGAACAACGGGATTAAAAAGTTTTGAAACTAACGAAACAAAAGCAGATTTAGATGCAACTGGCGAAGTAAGTGTTTTAAAATTTAGAAGTATTAGATATGCAACAAGTACAGACTTGTTAGGATATACACCTGCTAATGGTTGGAAACTTAACGACAAAGTGTTTATTGATAAAATAAGCAATGCTGGTTGGAGCGTATTCCAAAAGTCAAACGAATTTAAAAATACTAGAAACTTAATACCAAATAACTATGCTTATGTAGATGGCAAGATGGGTACTAGTATTGCAGTTAACGAAACTAAAGCACTAGGTGTATTTGGATATCCAGACTACGGAACGTATGGTGCGTTTGTTGCCTACATACCAAACACTGAAGGATCATTAGCAGAAGCAAAAGTAATTGCTCCTCCACAAGATAACAGGTTTGCAGGTTTTGGACACAGCATAGATATTATTAACGAAGACTTTGCAGTTGCAAGTAAAACAAGTGTAGGTTGTCCAGAAGGTAACATACACATTTACAACCAAGACGGTGCAACGTACAATGTAATTTTTGCATGGTCACCTCCGAGTATAACAGGTACTTCAGACTTAAACGTTAAGTTTAGTGATGATGGAAATACATTAGTTGCAGGTGCTCCGGGTATCAGTAAAGTCTATGTCTTTAACAAAACAACTAATACAAGTGTACTTACAACCACAGATACATTTACAGGTGATAATAGTACAGTAGCATTTACAACAGCACTAGCACAAGATGACAGTGTTGTATCAGTTGCAGGTGTTGTAAAAATACAACACGAAGATTATACACTTGCAGGAACAACATTAACATTTGTTAATGCTCCGGCAACTGATGCAGAAATACTTGTTAAGTCAGGTCCACAATGGACATTAAAAGCGACTATAACAGGAACAGCAAGTACAGAATTTGGATTTGCACTAGATGTTGATAATACTGGATCAAACATCATTATTGGTGCTCCAGCAGAAAACACTACATATACAAACGAAGGTGCAGTATATGTTTACAGTAAATATTCAACGACAGGATATGCACAAACACAAAAGTTTACTACTACACTTGCTAACGTAGACGGACGTTACGGTGAAAGTGTTGCTTGTAGTAAAGACTTTACAAAACTATTTGCAGGTGCTCCGGGTTGTAATAGATTCGAAAGAGCAAGTGGGCTAGTTACTAAACATGGACTCTTAAGCACCCCAACAAGCTCACACACTGGGCCCGAGCATACAACTACTACAACTGGGTCCATTAGTATAAACGGAACAACTGTTAATATTAGTGGTATTACAGTAGATGCTATTGCTACACAAATTACAAATGCAAACATTACAAACATTACTGCATCTGCTACTTCTAATAGATTAACTATTAAAAGTTCAGACAAAGTTAATCAACTTATTATCGTTAATATATCAGGTAATGCATTTAGTGATGTAATTGGAGATCAATTTGGATCAGTACAAAACATTGTACAAAATGCTAAAACTGATGGACAAGAGTTTGGTAAAACTATTGCTATTAATACAACCGGTACATTACTAGTTGTAGGTGCTCCTAAGAGTATGTACAATGCGACAATGTCGTTTGATACAACGGGTACAAACTTTGATAGTAGCAGTACATTATTTGAAGATGCTACAAGCAGAGGTGGTAACGTTTATTCTTACCAAGAATTAGATAGCAGTTACATACAAACACAGAAATTTACAAATAATAACATTGATGCTGATGACCAATTTGGTACAGCAATACAAGTACTAGACTCAAACGATATCTTTATTGGTATGCCAAATGACGACAAGTCGGGCAGTGTTACTAACACAGGTAGAGTTGTAAACTATAGTTCTTCAGAAAACGTATTTACAATCCACGAGAAAGAAGATGCGTTAGTAGACACAACAAAAATTAATCGTGTGTTTAGTTACGATAAGATTAAAAACGAAGTTATTAATTACTACGATTGGATTGATCCTATTAAAGGAAAGATATCAGGAGTAGCAGATGAAAACATTGATTACAAAACATTATGGGATCCATCTACATACGCAAGTGAAAACGCAACAACTTGGGGACCGGATCAAGTAGGCAAAGTATGGTGGGATTTATCCACTGTCAAATATGTTTATGCAGAACAAGGTGACTGGGCATATAGAAGTGCGTTCTGGGGAAGTGTATTTCCTGGAAGTAGTATAGATGTTTACCAATGGATCGAAAGTGATAAACTACCAAGTGCATATGATGGCACTGGGCGAGTATATAATACTGCATTGTACACAACTGTTTCTAAAATACAAGGAACAGTAGTTAAGAATAGATACTTCTATTGGGTTAAAGGTGTACTAGATATAGCAGAAAACAAAACTAAAAGTATTAAAGATGTTACAGACATCTTAATAGACCCACAAACGTTTGGACTAAAGTATGTAGCATTCACAGGTAAATCTGATGTTGCATTATTTAACTTTGCTTCTGACATAAAGAATTCAGGAACAATTCTTGTCGTTGACTATGATAAAACTAAAAACGATAAAATCATTCATAACGAATGGGTGTTGTTAAAAGAGAATGTTGCAGATGCAACTCTTCCTCAAAACTTTAAGAGGAAGTTACTAGATAGTTTAGTCGGTGCTGATAGTCAAGGCAATGCCGTTCCTGATAACTCATTAAACGCAAGTGAAAAATATGGTATACAGTTTAGACCTAGACAAAGTTTATTCATTAACAGAATGGCGGCTTTAAAGGAATTCTTAACAACTGTTAACACAGTAATGCAAAAACAAACTGTTGCATTAACTAGAGATATTAGCGACTTGTTATTAAAAGACCCAGAACCAAAACTGGCGACTGGCGACTGGAATCAAAAAGTTGCAAATAATACAGAACTAGGATTTGTTCGTGTTAAAGAAAAACAAACAGGATATAAAGTATTAGTAAGCATAGATTCAACTGTACAAAACAGATGGGCTATCTACACTTTAAAAGCAGACAACACTTGGGTACTAGATAAGTTACAAGGCTATGACGTTAGTAACTACTGGACATATAGTGATTGGTATGCAACTAATTTTAATGCAAAAACATACATTGATTACAGTGTTGCACTTAAAAAAGATTTAGTAGACATTGTTCCGCTTACCGGGCAGACAGTCAAAATTGAAAATGGTGGTAACTGGGAGTTATTATACTGGAGCGGAACTGAATACACAACAGTGGGTATTAAGAATGCTACAATACAAATTAACGAAGGCATTTGGAATTACCAATCAACACGTTATGGTTTCTCAACAGAAGTTTATGACTTCCAACTATTTGACCAAGAGCCACAAATTGAAACTAGAAAAATTGTTGAAACAATACTAAACAAAATATTAATTGGTGATCTATCTCTAGCGTCTAACCAAACAGTGTTTGCAATGATATACTTTATATTAGATGAACAACCTTTTGTAGATTGGTTATTTAAAACTTCGTTCATCGGAGTTAATCATAAGATTAGAGCACTTGATGCCTTGCCATACTATCGTAAAGATAACCAAACGTATGTTAGTGACTTCATTGCTGAAGCAAAGCCTTACAGAACAAAAATTAGAGAGTATATCTTAAACTATAACAATACTGATCCTTGGACAGGAGATGTAACTGACTTTGATGTAAGTAGTCATTACGATACAGAACTTGGTTATTACAGGAAGCCAGATGGTAATGTAGAAGGAGATAGTGACAAGTTGTCTAAGGGATTTAACAAGCCTTGGAACGATAATCACACACATGAGATTGGTAGTATATCAGTTAACAATGGCGGATCAGGATACAACTTTGTACCAACTGTAACTATTACAGGCGGCAGTGGGTCAGGTGCTAAAGCAACTGCAACTGTTGAAAGTGGTGTTATTACTGCTATTAATGTTACTAATCAAGGTACAGGATATATTACTACACCTAATGTTAGTATTGCTACAAGCACAGGTACAACAGCAAGTGCATACGCACAATTACGAAATTTAAAAGCACGTTCGTTTGATACTACTGTAAAGTTTGATAGACTTGCATATACATCAAACATTAAAGAATGGGTAGCAAATACGGCATTTACTTCCGGAGATAAGATTACATATCAAGGAGAAGCATATACAGTCAATGAAGACTTTACAAGTAGTGCAACATTTACTAGTGACAGTTTAACTGTTATATTAGATGAAACGTTTGCAAACGCAATGGATAGAACTATTGCATTCTATATGCCTACTGACAAACAACCTGCAAAAGAATTAGAAAACATTTTCTACGGAATCGATTATCCGGGTAACAGAGTTTTAGGACCAGGCTTTAATTTAAATCCAGGAATGGATAGAGCCGGATTTGACCAAGCACCGTTTGACAACTTTGAGATAGGTGCAGAAGGTATTCCAATGGTTAGTGGAGTTGCTGACAGTCATATTAGTAGCAGGTTCGGAGATTCGTTACTAGGTACACGACCAGAAGATATTGATATTGTAGGTGGTAAGTTTGTTGACCAATACAACTCACACGCACCAGAAGAATTTATACCAGGCAGAGTATTTGATAGTTTGGATATGGAAATTTATCAAACACCTACAAGTGAGTTTGGTGGCACTGATGGATTAAGTCCAAGAATAGATGTTATTAAACATACAGCAGATGGCACAAAAACAAGATTTAGTTTCTTAACAAGTGATGGAAAACACAATGTAAACTTATTAGTGTATACGTCACAGACAGGTAAAGTACAACCAGACGAATATGCACTTGACTTTGCAACATTTGAAATTGTATTTACAAGTGCTCCAGCAAACGGAGACATCATTGATATCATTAGTATGGGTAACAGTGGTGAGAATATGATTTTAGATTATATACTAATAGGAGACGGTGTTGATGCAAAATACAATCTTCCAATTAGTGCCAGCATTGCTCAACAGGCATTAGTACTAGTTAATGGTGTTAAAAAAGCAAATCAAATTAACAATGTTAACTTAAGAGCAGAATTAGAATTCACAGGCGGCTATAAGCCGGCAGTGGGTGACCACATACATATATTTGTATTCAACTTAAACCCAAGTACAAGGATTGCTTATTCACATATAGGGCAAGAGATCTTTACTATGGATGGTAGTACTAGGACATTTACCCTAGCGAATGAGCCTTTATACGAAGGTCCTGTTGATGCTAAAATTTATGTAGAACTAGCAGAGGAACGTCTACGTCCTGCGGTATACACATACGCAACTGGTGACGGGACAAAGACAAACTTTGCTTTAACAGAGAATGCAGATATTGACCACGCATCGATATCGCAATCAGATGTTACAGTGTTCAGTAATGGAGCGGGAGTCGTTAGCGGCTGGACGCTTGTAGATAATGCAGGTGTCAAGGAAGTACAATTTTCTGTCGCTCCATTAAGTGGTTACAAATTAGCATTTGGTGATACTACAAATGCAGAGTACACAGTGTCGAGTACACAGATTACATTAGCAAGTGGATTAACTATTACAAGTGGAATTAAATTAAACGTAACAACGTTTAGTAGCCATAATGTTTTAGACATGACATCACAAACGTTTAAAGGTGCAACTGCTTCAGCAGTAGTATTAGCAAGTGGTTATGATAGTTCACCATTTGATGGCTCTGTGGCATTTGATACACCAACTACACAAATTATTAATACACCAACATATACATTATATAGAACACCTACAAATGCAAACTATCTGTGGGTTAGTAAAAATGGAATACGTTTAAGTGTAGGGCAAGACTTTGAAATTGAAAACGGACAACTTAAATTAATTGCAACGATTGCCGAAACAGATATTATTGTAATATCACAGTTTAGTGAAAATATTATTAAACAAAGAGTTTCTTGGAAGGTATGGCAAGACATACTTGGACAAGTAAGATACTACAGATTGTGCGAAGACAATACAACTTCATTAGCAATCGATTTAGCAAAAACAGATAAAGTTATTAATGTAGTAGACGGTAGCAAACTGGCAACACCAAACTTAAATGCTAATATTCCAGGCGTTATTTGGGTAGGTGGAGAACGTATTGTTTACTGGGAAATTGATGGAAACACTTTAAAGAATATCCACAGAGGTACAATGGGTACTGCGAGAGCATATAAACACTATATCACAGACCAAGTAATTGACGGCAGTGAACGTCAAGAGATACTGGATGCACATAATAAGGTATGGTACACATATGGTGATACTAACACGATACAGGATCAAACGTCTAATCAGGCTAAGTTCTTGAACGAATGCCAGGGTACAGCACCACTTGTAGCAGTAACTTTTGACCAAAGTGGAAGATATGTAGCATCTGGGTACGTTGATGAAAACTTCGTTCAAATTAACGAATAAATAAACATATAAGTAGGATAACAGAAACAAAATGGCAATAAAACTTCGTAGCAATAAAGCACTACCACTAACCTTTACAGAGTTGGATGGTAACTTTACGGATCTTGATTCGAGACTGACTACTGTAGAGACGACAAACGTTACTGCGGTTAATGGGTTATCTGGTAATATAACTATAACAACTAGTAATATTGCAGAAGGTACACACTTATATTATACTGATGCACGTTTTGATACACGACTTACTGCAAAGACAACTGACAACTTAACTGAAGGAAGTACTAACTTGTACTTCTCAAATTCATTAGTTGATACTAGACTTGCTACAAAGTCAATTGATGCATTAACAGACGTTGACACAACTACTGTGGCACCGACATCTTCTCAAGTATTAACTTGGGACGGATCACGATGGAAGCCAGCAACTCCTCCAGGAGCAAGTGGTGGAGAAGCAAACACAGTTTCAAATATTGGAACTGGTAAAAACTTATTCAAACAGAAGGTTGGTATTGACTTAGAGTTTAATACAATACGTTCTACAGATACTATTATTGGTATTTCACAAAACACAGGTAACAACACAGTTGACGTAGTATTTTTACCAACTAGTGATGTAAGTGTTAATACACAAAAAATTACAAACGTTGTTGATCCTACTGCGGCTCAACACGCGGCTACTAAAGCCTATGTTGATTCAGCAACAGCAGGTATTGTTACTACACAAGCAATCGCCGGCGACACTGGAACTGACAATGTTACATTAGGCACTGACACTTTAACGTTTACTGGAACAGCAAACGAAATTGAAACTGCCGTTACTGATAATGTAGTAACTTTTGGATTACCAAATAATGTTACTATTGGATCAAACTTAACTTTAACTGGTGCGGCTAACAATGTTAACTGGACAAATGCAAGTAACAGATTATCATTTGATGATAGTGCTCAAGCAACATTTGGTAATGCACAAGATTTATTAATTCAGCACAATGGCACACATAGTTTTATTACACACAGTGGAACAGGCAGTTTAAGAGTTCAAGCAAATACATTAACATTAGAAAATGGCACAGGCAACAATTACTTAAAAACTTACAACGGCGCACAAATTGAATTGTATCATAATGCAATTAAGAAATTTGAAACAACAGCAACAGGTGTAAAAACTGTTGGTGGAATTAATGTTAATAGTGCATACACGTTACCAACAGCAGACGGTACAGCAGGACAAGTTTTAGTAACAGACGGAGCAGGTGCAATTACTTTCGCTACTGATTCGACAACATTATCAGGCTTAGGCATATCTGCTTCTACTACAGAAGTTAATTACACAACAGGTGTAACAAGTGCAATACAAACACAACTTACAGCATTATCAACTAGTAAACTTGCATTAGCAGGTGGTACAATGACTGGTGCTATTGCAATGGGTACTAGCAAAATTACAGGCTTAGGTGATCCAACTGCGGCACAAGATAGTGCAACTAAAAGTTATGTTGATGCACAAGTTTCAGGACTTAGCACAACTTTAACAGTTAGTGATGGTTCAACAACAGACACAGTTACAGTTGGAACAGATACATTAGCATTTGTAGGCGGTACAAATATTAGTACTAATACAACTGATAATACAATTACTATGGCAGTTACAGGCACAGTAGCCAATAGTACAAATGCCGTAAATGCAACAAAGATAAATATACAAGCAAGTAGTACAAACGCTAATCATTATGTGACATTCGTTAATGCTACTAGTGGAAATTTAGATGAATACGTTGATACTAACTTAATGTATAATCCAAATTCAAATATTTTAACTGGTGGTACATTTAGTGGTACTTCAACACAGGCACAATATGCTGACTTGGCAGAGGTTTATAAACCAAATGCTATATTGTTACCTGGAACTGTAGTTGTAGTTGGCGGCGATGAAGAAGTTAGAAAATATCAACCAGGCGATGATTATATCGCAGGGGTCATTTCAACTGCTCCGGCATATTTAATGAACAAAGATGCAGATGGTCAACCAGTTGCATTAATAGGTCGTGTACCTTGTATTTGTTCAGGAACAGTTACTAAAGGCAGTCCAGTACTTGCGATTGCAGATGGCAAAGTAAGTATGAATGGATCAGGACCTGTAGTTGGTATTGCATTAGAGAGTAGTACAGACAATGGTGATTCGTTAGTAGAAATTATGTTGAAAATATAATATGACAAAAGATATAAAAAACAAAAAAGAAAATGAGAGTAAACAAATGAATAAACCAGATGAAAATAGTGGAGTTCAAGTACAAGGACATATTAAAATCTTTGATCCTGAATCAGGTGAAGTATTTGTAAACAAACGTAACGCCATTCATTATGAAAATATGAGTGAAGCATTAGCAATGAGTTTAGCGAATAAAACTAACGGTTTTGTTCACGAAATGCATTTTGGTAATGGCGGTACTAGTGTAGATCCAACAGGAGTTATAACTTATTTGCCAGCAAACAATACTGGACAAAGTGCAAATTTATATAACCCAACTTATTACAAAGTTGTGGACGATACTAGTAGTTTAAACACAGATCCAGTTAGAAACAAAATTCAAGTAAGCCATACAAGTAGTTTGGTTTACACTGATATCGTTGTAAGTTGCCTACTAGATTATGGTGAACCTAGTGGACAAGCCGCTTTCGACAACGCAAGTAACTTTGAAAGCACATATGTATTCGACGAATTAGGACTTAAATCGTGGAATGGAACAGTGGGTACGGGTAATTTATTAACCCATGTAGTATTCCACCCAGTACAGAAGTCGTTAAACAGGTTGATTCAAATTGATTATACAGTTAGAATCCAGACTTTAACCAACCTAAGCACTATTAGTTAATATGTGGATATATTAAAAATTGAATAAATACAATAAATTGGAGCAAAGATAAAATGGCCTATACAATTAATAAAACAAGCGGAACAGTACTTGCCAGCGTGGCTGACGGTACTATTGACGGCTCAACTGCTGATTTAACGCTTATTGGAAAAAATTACAGTGGCTACGGAGATGCTTTAAACGAGAACTTCGTTAAACTGTTAGAGAACTTTTCAAACACAACTGCTCCTAGTTCACCGCTGGCAGGTCAACTTTGGTGGGATTCAACAAACAACTTATTAAAAGTCTACACAGGTAGTACTTTTAAAACTGTTTCAAGTTCTACTGCAAGTGCGTCTGCTCCGGCGTCAGGTGTAGTAGGAGATTTATGGTGGGACACTGGCAACAGTCAGTTAAAAATTTACAATGGTGCAAGTTGGACTTTAGTCGGACCTGCATTTAGTTCAGGTGCTGGACAAAGTGGACCAGTAATTGAAAGCATTAATGACAGCGGTGGAGATGCACATATTATCGTAAAGATAATGATAGCAGATTCTATCGTAGCAATAGTAAATAAGGACACGGCATTTACGCCAAGTCCAAGTATTGCAGGATTTACAAGTATTGCGCCAGGATATAACCTGAGCACAGGTGTAGCAAATAATAAAATTAACGGAACAGCAACAGATTCAGATGCATTAGGTGGTCAAGCGGCTACTAGTTATCTACGTTCAGATGCTAATGATACCTCTTCGGGTACATTGGGTATTTTAAACGACAGTGGAATCAGTGTTGGTATTGACAGCGATTTAACGTTGACAGTAAGTGGAAATGATGTTACAATTAAAAATATAACTTCCGATGGAGATTTAATTCTCGGTGTTAATGATGGTGGTACGCCTAAAGCGGCTGTTACTATTGATGGCGCAACAGGAGAAGTTTTATTGTTAGCAGTTCCAACAAGTGCATTAGGAGTTGCAACTAAAGGCTATGTTGACAGTGTCCTAAGTGGCTCTGGAACATTAGCAAGTGATGGTAGTACTGCATTAGCAGGCGACTTATTACCTGATGCGAATAACACAAGAGATTTAGGTTCTTCAGGAACCAAATTTGCACAAGTACACGCAACGACCTTCCACGGAGAAAGTACATCGGCACAGTATGCGGATTTGGCGGAGCGTTTTGCTTCTGATAATTCATATGCCCCAGGTACAGTTGTCGAACTTGGAGGAGCTCAAGAGATTACACGAGTAAGTGAAGAACGCTCAAGTAAGGTGTTTGGTGTTATCTCAACAAGACCAGCGTACTTAATGAACGCAGGTGCAGGTGATGAACATACACACCCAGCAGTTGCTATTCAAGGTCGTGTGCCAGTTACTGTAATAGGTACAGTTACAAAAGGCGATAGACTAGTAAGTGCAGGAAACGGAATCGCAAGAGCAGGTTCTTCGAGTGAAATTAGTGCGTTTAATACCATTGGTAGAGCACTTGAAAATAAATATACTGAAGACGAGGGAACTGTAATGGCCTTTGTTAAAGTAAACTAATTAACTATAATTTAGGGGATATATAAATGACATATAGTTCAGGCAATACAATTTTAGCCGCAGACTACAACTCTTTCGTAAGTACAATTAATACCGTGATCGGTAACAGTGCATCTTATAAAAGTGGTTCAGGCTACGGACAAAGTTCAATTGCAACAGTAAGTGCGTCAGCAACTATTGGTGCAAGTGAATGGGGAACATTAATGACAGCGGTAACAAACGCCGCAACACACCAGGGAACATCAATTAATATTGGTAGTAACCCAAGTACAAGTGATACTATTGAAGCATTAGATGGTTCAACATCAGGTTCAGGAACACTTAATTTAAGTACAGCAGTTTCTAACGTTAGTTCAAATGCTAACAACGTAGATGCTTCACAACAAACTACAGTAGCAGGCGCGGCAGTTTCATCAAGATCAGGTACATGGGGTAACCCATCCGTTGAAACTATCAACGCAGAAGTTTATTCACAATTTTCTTCACAGGCGGCTTTAGATGCTTTCTTTAATACTGGTGGAGAAATTCACTTAACTTTCCAACACGCAACTGGATCAAGTGCTCAAGACGTTGACTGGAGAGCAATTTTCTCTACTAAAGTAGGAACATTGAAATTACAAAAAACTTCAATGGCTCGTACTGGTTCAGGTGGAACTTTTGCGGCATTTGGTTATACTTCATTAACTAGTTCTTACCAAAACATATTTACTGGTACTAACATTGGTGGCGGCGCATATGCGGCGAACGATATGACAGTAACAGCAAAATTAGACGAAACTAACCACAGAATATACTTTGTTATTACACTAGTTGACCAAGCAACAGCGGTTGCTCCAAGTAATGCAGATACAGTTCAGGCAGGAACAGCAGTTTCTATAGGTTATAGAAAGAGTACAGTATATTCTCCGGCTACTCCAACGAACGTACAAGTAGACTCATTTTAATTATTAGGTAAAAAAACTTAATAATTAGATTGACATTCGATCCCCTATCATATAAAATAGTAGAGTAGTTAGTAAAACAATTACTCTACTATTTTTTAATAGGAAACACAATGAATAATCTAGACACAATTTTCGATAAATCAAAGTATATCGCAGTTCAGCAAAACCAACTGCAACTTCTAAAAGAACTTATCAAAGAGAAGCTCACCGTTGGTCACCATGGCGGACTGTTTTATATTAACAGTGAGCTTTTAAACTTTTTAGACTTACTAGAACGTTCAGACTATGACTCAGCAGTTGTAGACGACATGAACGGCAATCCCACTGAAATTCCAAACGTAAAAGAATTTAAAGCAACCTGCATGGAAAAGTATGCTCAAGAGCAGAACAATGCACTAGCAGAAATAAGACGACTACGAAAAGCAAGGACAGTTCAAGAGTTAGTACAGTATGACTTCAACGAAGAAAACTAATGGAATTCTTCTCTTTGCAAAAAACAATAAAGACTTTAATTATATAAAACAAGCACAAGTCTCGGCTATGTTAGCCAAGCATTATCTAAATGTTCCTGTAGCAATAGTAACAAGTGTAGATGAATGTTCAGAAGACCTTTCGATGTTTGATGTCGTTATTGATTGGAAAGCAAAAGTAGAAGAAATAAACCTCAGACCAATGTACGTGGACGGTAAGTTCAAGCCCGTGCAATGGCATAATCTCGATAGACTAACTGCATATGAGTTATCTCCTTTCGACGAAACAATCCTAATAGACACAGACTACTTAATACAAAATGATGTGTTAAACGCAGTATGGGGTAATATAGAACCTATGCTAATGAATACGCATACACGGATACCTGCTAAACATCAACAACACGTTTACGAACTTGTTGTACAAGACGGTTTCCCTAAAGTACATTGGTTTACAGTTATGTACTTTCGTAAGTGTCAAGCAACTGAAGATTGGTTTAATGTTGCAAAGTATGTTAGAGAGAACTACGACTTTTATAAAAATACATTTAGAATTCCGTATCAATACTTTCGTAATGATATAACTGCCGCGATTGCAAGTCATTTAATTGGCGGCTTTAGAGATGACTATATTAAACCTTTGCCTATTAGACAGATCAATAGTTTTAATATGGAAAAGATATTGCAGGTTAAAAAAGATTCAATACTAATAGAAACAGAAACAATACCAGTACTAATGAAGAATACAAATGTACATATGCTGAATAAACAATCCATTGAAGAACACTACGATACATTTATGGAGATATATTCATGAGCAGAGGTTATTTTACATTCGCACAGTATAGTGAAAAGTTTGGGGACTATCCCCGAATGGCATATGCATTAGCATTAAGCCTTAAAGCAAGTCAAACAAAAGGGCCCAGTGACTTAACTGTCGGTATGACAGAGGACGATTTGAAAAAGTTACCTAAGCATTATCTCGATGTTTTTAACGTAGAGATTATCCCCTGGACAGACGAAGCAATAATGCACAACTGGAAGTTGCAAAATGAGTGGAAGGCTTATCATATGACCCCGTATGATGAAACTATTAAACTCGATGCAGATATGCTCTTTACTGTTGACGTGGACTACTATTGGGAAATAGCGAAAGCAAGAAACTTTCCGATAGCAGTCTGCGACACTATACATACTTTTAGAGATGTTGTAGGAGATGATTCATATTATAGACAAGGGTTTAAAGATAATCAATTCTATAATGCCTACAGTGCTTTAACTTACTTTGCTAAAAGTAACGAAGCATTAACGTTCTTTAATCAAGTAGAAGACATTTATAGACATTGGGACAAATACGCAAACAACTTTATGCGAATTAATCCCAATGAAGTTGCATACACTGATGAAGTGTATGGCATGGCTATTAGATTACTAGGGTGGCAAGACAAAGTCAGACCACCAAAGTCATTTAGTTTTGTACATATGAAAAGTAAATGTCAAGGACTATTGGATTATTCAATAAGAGATGAGAACTGGACAGATTATTTAGACGGACAATATAATGAAGAAGGTATGTGGATTAATAACTATTACCAAACAAAGCCAGTGCATTATGTAATGAAGTCTTGGTGTACAGATGAATTAATTAAAACACTAGAAAAACAAGCAGGAGTATAATGTCAGACTTTACAGATTTATCATTTAACCAGTTAATGGAAGAACACTTTGGTGCATTAAAACCGCAACAGCCTGAGACTAAGTTTTATCTATGGTTTGATTTGTTTGGTAAGATATTAACTATGTCTAATCAAACACAAGAGGAAATGAAGGACGAATCCTTTATTAACATTAGTAAAGAACAGTTTTTAGAGTTGCAAGATGTAAACTTAAATAACTTTATTGTAGATAAAGAAACAGAAACAATAGTCGATATCAGTGCCTCGTTTGCTAATAATAATTCTAAGTTAAATAAAATCGACCCTACGTTATGGAACAAAGATCGTTTAGTAACACTACAGTTTAATAAAGAAACAAGAACATTAAAAGTTAAAGTTAATACTATGTTACCTGCTAAAAGAAAATTATGGGTTGTTCCAAAAGGTAATTATATGATTATACTTGCTGAACTTGAATTGCATTCTGCAGTTGAAGAAGATATACACATTAAAGAATATAAAAACATTGATAGTATTGAGATTGTCACAGAGTCGGACTTGAATATCTTTACTGCTTTTAAGGAACTATAATATGAAACAAACTTATCCAATGAGTGACTTCGACGTTGTATACATTAGTTATGACGAACCTAACGCAGAGAAGAACTGGGCAGACTTGTTAAGCAAGTGTCCATGGGCAAAACGTGTACAAGGTGTTAAAGGCTTTGATGCGGCACATAACGAAGCAGGCAGAATTGCAACCAAACGTCGACTAGTTACAGTAGACGGTGACAATATAGTACACGCAGACTTCTTTAAACAAACTATTGAGATTGACGAAGAAGAACAAGCAGACTATATCTTTAGTTGGTGTGGACATAATATTATTAATAGTTTAGCATACGGTAACGGCGGACTTAAACTATGGCCCAAGCACATTATTGAAAACATGAACAGTCATGAGAATGATGCAAGTGAAGACGGTGCTCATAGTGTAGACTTTTGTTGGATGCTAACGTATTACCAGATGGCAGATACATTTAGTGATGTATGTATTAACGCAACGCCTGAACAAGCATACAGAGGCGGCTTTAGAGAAGGTGTCAAGATGAGTTTAGATAAAGGTATACTTCCTCCACGTAACAAATTCCTAACACAAAATCATATAAAGAACTTACAACGTTTAAGTGTTTGGTGTAGTGTTGGTGCTGATGTGGACAACGGTGATTGGGCCTTACTAGGGGCCAGAGAAGCCGTATGCTTAACGAACTTAGATGATTGGGATCATACTCACATCGCGGACTATGAATATATGCAACCGTTTGTTAAAGATAAATTAATTGCATATGCTGATACAGATAAACGTCAACAAGCATTTAAACACTTTGGTGACAGATTAAGAAATGAACTACACTTTAGAGTTGCTGACTTGGATGCAGATGCAAGTATATGGTTTAAAAGTGTTTATCAAAACCCAAAACGTTTTGGCGTAATGATAACAGAACAAGAAGCAGATAAAAAGAAATGATTCGTATAGCACACAGAGGTAACACAACAGGTCCTAATCCGTTAATGGAAAACAAACCTGAGTACTTGCTACAAGCAGTTAACGATGGGTACGACTGTGAAGTTGATGTATGGCTTATAGATAATGAGATTTGGTTAGGGCATGACAGACCGGATTACAAAGTTGACAAAGAGTTTATCAGCAATCCAAGATTTTGGAATCATGCAAAGAATTTAAATGCATTACACTATATGTTAGAAAACAACATACATTGTTTTTGGCACGAGGGCGATGAGAGAACTCTAACTAGTAAAGGATACATATGGACGTACCCTTATAAAGAAGTAACTGAGAAAAGTATTATTTGTTTACAGCACGAGTTAGATGTTGCTCCACAAGGGTGTTTAGGTATATGCTCCGATTGGCCTAACGATCAAAATGACGTTCACAACATCGAAGGATACCCTGTATGAAAATAAGATACTACAAAGATATAGATGGTTTCAGATGGATAGGGTTTCTACTTGCAATGGCAAGTGCGTTTATACTATCCGGAGGTGATGCACATTTACAATGGGCTGGCTGGGGAATTGCTTTAGTTAGTTGTAGTATATGGGTATACATTGGATACCAGGATAGAGACACACCGAGAACATTAATGGAACTCATGTATTTAATATTAGCAATACGTGGAGTTTGGAATTGGATTGGAGTATAAAATGAAAATAGCAATCTGCCTAAGCGGACAATTAAGATCAAGTTGGAGAAAATGTATTCCAACATTTAAAGATATATTTAAAGAACATGAGGTACATTATTTTGGACACACATGGAAAACTAGAAGTGCTCCTAATTTTGTTAAAGTAACAAAAGGGATTAGTGACGTCGAAGAAGTTACAAACAATGAAGTACAAGAACTTCGTAGAGAACTTCCTGGTATTAATTTACTTGTACAAAAAGATATCGAATTTGAAGCAGGGCTTGACCAAGCATTACATGATGTAAATTACCAAAGTCAATTCTATGGTGTAAAGGTAGCGGCACACTTAAAAAAGAGATACGAAATAGAAAACAATAGTAACTTTGATTTAGTTGTTAGATTACGTTGGGACACCATGTTTGATGAAGATTGGCAAGTACCTGAACCTAAGAAAGATACACTACAAGTTATACACTTAGGTTTCGAACAAGGTAATCACAGAAGTCGTTGTGGAGACTTATACTGGCAAGGACCAACAGATGTATATGATATTGCTTGTGATTTTTACAGTCACTTTCACAGACATCCTAAAGAGTTTTTTGAAATGCCAGAGATGTTACACTACGGACCTGAACACGTTTTTATGTATTACTTAAAAGAATGTAACTTAAACTTGGAACAAATATTTCCACCAATTAAGTTAGTTAGACCTAAACAAGAGCATATGACAGGCGGAGGCGATTATGAAACACTTTAATACAGATACCGAACGTACTGCAATATGTTTTAGTGGCGAACTTAGAACTTTTAAAGTTGCGATGCCACGTATACTTGATTACTTTAGAGATACACCTGCAGACATTTATTGCCACACATGGACAACTTCCGGTGATAAACTTCATAAGAAACAAGACTTTGATTTACTAGAGGAAATGATTGATAACAGTGTACATAACTTTGTTGATATGGAATATCAAACATCTATTAATCATGCAGGACCGTTTGGCAATATGCTTTACAGCATACAAAAGGCTAATTTTAATAAGTGTAAAACAGAAGTACGCAATAACTTTAGATACGACAAAGTAATTAAATGTAGGTACGATATGCTAGTGCCAAGTGGAAAAACATTCGGCAATAGACAAATAGAAGATAGAAGTATATACTACAGTATTGGCAACAGAGGATTAGTACCTAACGACTTTGGCAAGCATGGATTAAGTGATATTATATTCTGGGGCGACAGTCCTAGTATGGATATTGCTTGTGATACATATCGTTATTATAATTGGGAAACATTCCCTCTAGCACTTAAACTGCAAAGTGGTTACACAATAGATCCAGGTGATAGTATGTTAAGTCCGGGTACATTAATATACCAACAAGCATTGAAACGAAATATTAAAATGGTACAAATTGTTCCACAGTTAATGGAAACACTTTGGAGAACCAATGTAGAAGATTTAGATCCAGATATACAATTTAATGAAATAAAGGCGGCTTATTAATGCACCTATTAACAACAGGAGACAGTTGGACATTCGGAAGTGAGATACGTGACCCTGCTTTACCAGACACCGTAAGTGATTGGGATCCAGAGAATAATGAATACCGTATTCCTAAAATATGGCCTACTATGTTAAAAGATATGATTAAGGCAGATGACCTTACTAACATATCTTATCCAGCGGCAAGTAATGACAGGATCGTAAGAACAACAATGAGTTGGATTACTGAAAACTATATTAAGCCAGGATTAAAACCGGAAGGTGAACTATTTGTTGTAGTAGGATTAACAAGTCCTGAACGTAAAGACTTTTATTACAAAGATCCAGTAGATGAACATAACGGGTCTGGTTGGACTACTATATGGCCCAATCAAACTAACCACCCATATATGCAAAGAGGTATGCAACCTTTCTTTGATAACTACCGGATGTATTTGTGGAACGAAGAAGAATACATTAATCGTTATGTACAGCAAGTACTACAACTAGAAAACTTTTTTAAAGTACACAACATTGACTATATGTTCTTTCAAGCATTTTATAATGTAGACGACACGCAAATATCACAATGGGAAGATAAAAACTACGTTAATAGTGAAACAGAAAAGATGACTGTTGGTAATGCTGACCCTCGTTGGAACTTTCATTACAACGGACAAAATGATGGCTGGTTGTGGGAACAAGTAGACAGTAAGAGATTCTACGGAAAAGATACTGCTCCGCATAGTTTCCATAGTTACATCACTGCACAGGATGTAACAGAATATAATACAAAAGTTATAACTGGTATGCACCCCAATCAGTATGGGCATATGTTATGGGCTAGAGAACTTAATAGATTCATAAGAGAGAATAAAGTATGCGAAATTTAATTATAACTTGTGGAGATAGTTTTAGTAACGGCAGTGGGTTACCTGACCATGATTCATTTGAGAAGAGTTTCGGTGGACTAACTGCTGAGTATAAAAATGTAGAGCAAAAGGTATTAGGCAGAAGTGGTTGTTGTAACTTTACTATTTGGTTACAAGTTAAACACGCAGTTGAGCGAATGACTGTGGGCAACAACAAACCTTTTGTTATTATTAGCATGACTAATGCGGCTAGGACAATTTGGTTTAAGCCTGGGCAACAAAAGCCTATGGGAACAGAACCAACAATACAACATTTAAATTATGAAGACTATCCGCCATACGACAGGTACACACCTGCAGAATATAGAAGACCTATTCCTGTTACAACTGATAATAGTATGCAAAGTGAAACACTACAAAACTTAGATAGTTTTTTTGATAGAGATGTTAAGGCAAAATGGGCACAATTTGAAAGACATGAACCAGATGCACGTCTAAGAGTATTAAGGGATTGGGTAGCAGACTTTTTTAGTTTTGATGTTAAGAATGAATACGACATTGGTATACTTGCACAAGCACATTTGTTAATGCGTACTAACGGCATACCACACGTTTTTATGGGACACCAACCAGACTTCGAAAGACTTGTACCTGAAGAGAATTATGCAAACGTTGACTGGGGATATTTTAGTCAAACATACCCTGACACAAGAAACACAGGACATTGCGATTACGAAGGACATAGACAAGTATTTGAAATAATAAAACCCAAAGTAGACTTTCAATGGCATCGCTAGTATATAATAAAAATAATCCACAACTGCTAGAAGACGAAGACGCAGGACAAACTGTTAAGTATCACAGTAGTGATAGTGAGGAATTATATAACAAAAGTGTTGCAGACAATTGGCGTTGGAAAGATGTAAACATTGATTACACATTTAATAGTCTTGGTTACAGAACAAAAGAACTTGCAGAATTAGACAAAGACTTTTTACTAACCTTTGGTTGTAGTTACACTGAAGGTATTGGATTACCTAACAAAAGTATATGGCCCACCAGGCTTGCAAAAGAATTAAATTTAGATTTATACAATGCCGGTAAAGCCGGAAGTGGATTAGACATTTGTTATTATAATGCATTACTATGGAAGCAACACAAGTTACCATTACCAACACAGGTTGTATTACAGTTACCCGAGCCAACAAGAAAGAGTTGGGGTACTACTGAAGACAATGGCATTAGATTAGATGTTAGCAACGGCAGACAAGATGATTGGTGGAAACTTTATCTAACATCAAACGGAGAAATGAATATTAATAATATAGCATGGTACCTAGGCTTTAACAATATATGGCAAGCACTAGGTGTTCCTGTTTTAAATATCACTTGGTCACCTTTTCCACATTTAGAGAACTTAGAGTTTCCATTGCACTATGCCAATATTAAAAGTGATGACTCATTACTGGCTAGAGATAATATGCACAGTGGACCAGAGTGGCATATAAATATTACCAAACGATGCAAGGAACTATTATGTCAATAAAAACATTATATGCCAACGGAGATAGTTGGACATTTGGACAAGAACTTAAAGATGACATAGCAGATCATTTAGATTACAAGTTTTATAATACTTGGCCCTGGCACGTTGCACAAGAATTAAACATACCTCAGGTTGTAAATGAAGGACTAGGTGGCGGAAGTAATGACAGAATATTCCGTAAAACAATAGATTTTGTTAGAAACTATACAGGTAATCCAAAAGAACTATTAGTTATAGTTGCTTGGACAACATATGAACGTGTTGAAATTCCTATTAATGTTAAACGTAAACACGACAATGGTTATACACAATGGGAAGACGATAGCAACGAGTATGTTAGTGTACTACTGAATAGTCCTATTACAACTAAAACCGGCAACAACGACACTGACAGGTTGTTACAAGATTATCATAAGAATCTTACAGTGCTGAATTCAAGTAAGGTAAATAGTATTAAGTTCTTTAACTTACAATGGTTGTTAAAACAAGTTTGCGAAAACTTAGGTGTTCATTTACAACAAGTATATGCACTAGACAATCCTGAATTTGTAGTAGGTAGTCCCGAAGCAAATAACAAATGGTTGGATGCAATATCCCCATACCCAGTTAGTTTCAACAGACAACTGATGCAATATGAACATCTTAAGGATGTAAGAGCTCCTGGCAGACACCCCAATGAACTAGGACACAAAGAACTTGCAAACACCCTTGTTGCATATTTGCAACATCACATAAACATAAATTAACGGAATTCATAACATGAAACTTTTAAAGAAAATTAAACGATGGTTTAATGACATAGTGTATCGAATTAAACTTGAACGTGCTTATCGTAAAAAACTAAAAGAAATAAAGAAAAAAGATCCATACATATACAAGTAGGAAATCAATGAACATTATAATCGGAATGGCAGGCGCAGGTAGTAGATTTACTAAAGCCGGTTACTCAGTACCAAAGCCGTTAGTTAGAGTTGGTAGTACTACAATGATACAAAGCTCAGTAGAGAGTTTAGGTATCGATGGTAACTATACCTTTGTAGTTCAAGAAGAACACATGAACGATTATCCTTGGCTCGAAGCACATTTAAAAAGTTTAGCAAACACTGTTAACATAGTTACACTAGACCATGTTACAGAAGGAGCCGCTTGTAGTTTACTACACGCAAAAGAATTTATAGACAATGACGAACCTTTAATTAGTATCAATAGTGATCAAGTAACACATTGGGACAGTTCATTGTTCTTAGAAAAATGTCGACTCGAGCCCCACGTGAGCTGGGTAATGACCTACCCACATGACCATATCAAACATAGTTTTGTTAAAGTCAATGACGAAGGGCACATAATAAAAGCCGCAGAGAAAGTTGCAATTAGTAACGAAGCAACTGTTGGCTTATATCATTGGAGTAAAGGAAGTTTATTTGTTCAAGGTGCGGAACAAATGATAGAAAACAATGAGAGACATAATAACGAATTTTACATAGCACCAATATACAATTATACTTGTAAAGACAATGTGGTTAAACCATATAAAGTATCAGCAGAAAACTTTAGCCCTGTCGGCACTCCAGAAGACTTGACTGCCTATCATAACAAGTGGTGGAAGAAATGATTAATTGTTTATATGCAAATGGCGACAGTTGGACTGAAGGAGACGAACTAGGTTTACCTTATAGTGATAACACACCTACATACAGATTACAAAACAGTTGGCCCAAGTTACTTGCAGATAAGTTACAAGTACCAGCAGTTGTAAATGAAGCAATCCGTGGAACAAGCGGAAGTAGAATAGCAAGACGCACTACACGTTTTATGCGTGAGTGGTGTAACAAGCACCCAGGTGCTGAATTACTTGTAGTTGTTTGTTGGACTACATTTGAACGTGACGAACTACCGATTGATTGGCAAGGCGCAAAGTACATTCCCTATCATAACGTATGTTATAACATACCAGGTCATATACCAGGTAAGGACGAATTAAATGTTGATCCATTGTTAGTTGATACAATTAATAAAATGCATAAGCAGTATACAACAACACTAGGAAGCGAAAGTAGAAAGCAAATGCAATTCGAACGTATGTGGAACTTGCAACAAATTGCAAAAAGTTTAAACGTAAAGTTAGTACAAACGTTTGCATTAGACGAACCTGGTGAAGATTGGAATAAAGATGTTAATTACATTACACCAAGTTTCATTGATATGACCAAGAGTCAAGGTTGGACTTGTGGCACAGGTGGACATACATTAGAGGAAGGACATAAAGGATGGGCAAACTATCTGTATCAAACGATAAATGGTTAGGGTGGGATTACCCAATCGCACTTGTTGCCTGTAATGGTAGAACTATATTACAGAGAACACTTGAAGTGGGAAACTTCGATACTGTAATATTAGATAACGAATTAGTACTTGATTATCCTGAACTAACCGATATGTGTAAAGTTTACGTTAATGAAGTTAAGTTTATGGATGTACACGATCCCGATATGCTTATAGTTAATACACCAAAAGAGTTATATGAATATAACTTGTTAGAGGAACATAAATGAAGAAATTTAAACTAGATGATATGAAAGGTGGCTGGTTCGTAGGAGACTTTGAACCCACTGCTTTTAAGGCAAACTTTGAAGTAGGTATCCATCGCCATAAGAAAGGTGAGTTCCATCAGGATCACTTTCATAAAAAAGGTACAGAAATTAACTGTATGAGAAAAGGTAAAGTAAAAATTAACGGAGAAGTATTCAGCGAAGGGGATATTTTTATTCTGTATCCTTACGAAGTTAGTCAAGTGGAATACTTAACAGACGTGGAATTAACAGTAGTTAGAGATATTTGTGACACAGATGACAAATATATGTTTGACATTAAACAATAAAGAAGGTACAATACATTATGCTTGATATATACGTGGACGGAGTAGATCCTAAGGAATACTTCACAGTAACATACAAACTAGAAGGTAACGACTTAAACAAGGCGGCATTTGGATTAGCAGTCGGGCAAAGTGTAGGTAACCCTAGTGTGAGAAATGAATATGAAACTCCGGAATTGATTAGTCAATACTCGGCGAAGATTATTGGACAGCCGGCAGACTTCATAGGCAAGAGTGCAGGCATTGTAAAAATTGCATGGCCATATAGAATTATCGATTGGGAAACTGATGGTATATCACAATTACTGTGTGTGCTAATGGGTGGACAAATGGACATTGATTATATTCACAGATGTGAATTGTTAGACTTGGATATCGACTTTGCATTATGTGATGCAGTAGCACCACGTTACGGATTGTCAGGTATGAGAGAACTAACAGGTAATTACAACAAGCCACTGCTAGGCAGTATTGTTAAACCTAAAACAGGACTAACAGAGAAGGCATTAGTAGAAATTGTTACTGCTTTTGTTGAAGGCGGAGTTGACTTTATTAAGGAAGATGAGATAATGGCAAACCCGGCTTGTTTGCCCCTTAAGACACGCATAGACGTCATACAACGGGTTCTAGCAGGAACAAACATTGTATACTGCTATTGTATCAATAGTGATCCTTTACATTTATTAGATAGAGCTAAAATGGTTGCAGATGGCGGCGGCAATGGTGTACACGTTAACTTCTGGAGTGGACATGGATCATATAAAAGTATTAACAAGTTAAACTTACCTTTGTACATACATTATCAAAAGTCAGGCGATAAAGTAATAACTAGTACAAAGAATGCATACCGTATTAGTTGGTATGTGTTATGTAAGTTGGCAAGTATCTGTGGAGTGGATACAATCCATACAGGTATGTGGGGCGGGTATTTAAGTGATGATGAAAACGAACTAAAGAGCACAATGCATATGTTAAGTGGTAACAATGTAGTGCCTGCTTTAAGTTGCGGTATGACAGCAGAACTTATACCAGAAATAACAAGACGCTTCGGTGTCGACTATATGGCAAACGTTGGTGGAGCAATTCACGAACACCCAGATGGTATGAAAGCCGGAGCTCATAAATTAAGAAAAGCAATAGATAGTGTAACTAGATGATTATAGATAAAAAAGATAAGAAAGATTATACAGCACCGACACCAGCAGAGCTTCAACGAAAACTCGACGAGCGAATGAAAAAGTTCTTAGACAAGGGAGGCAAAGTTGAAAAACTTGACCCAATGAAACCTACAAAGGAACAAATCAAGAGTTGGACAGTGTAGTGATTAACTATGTGTTTGATGTAGACGGCACACTTTCATACAGTAGAGAAGTTATGCCTCCTCATTTTAGGATCTGGTTTTTAAACTGGATGAAAGGCAAGAATGTCTTTATTGTTACAGGTAGTGATAGACCTAAAACAATAGAACAGATTGGACACGAGATTGTAGACAACTGTGCTATGGTATTCCAATGTGCTGGTAACAGTGTATGGCGTAATGGTATCGAAGTTGCTACTAGTAGTTTAAACGCTCCTGCAGATATGGACACATGGTTAGAAGCACAAGTAGACTTTAGTAAGTATCCACACAAGTACGGACACCACATTGAAAAGAGAGCAGGGCTAATAAACTTTAGTACTGTAGGACGTAATGCAGTAGGACCTGAACGTGACCATTACTTTAATTGGGATTGTAAAGAACAAGAACGTGTTAGTATATGTGAACACTTTAATAAAACTTTCCCAGGCTTTGAAGCAGAGCTAGGTGGGAACACAAGTATCGATATACATTTAAAAGGCAAGAACAAAGCACAGGTGTATGACATTATAGGATCGCCTATGGTGTTCTTTGGAGACAGAATTCATGTTAATGGTAACGATAAACCACTAGCGGATAAAATGATACACCCACAGGATAAGTGGCATCAAGTCGATGGACCTTATACAACAGAAGACATACTTAAAAAAGATTATTCCTAATGGACTTTATTGGCGCGAACCCACATGAGATGAAAGCAAAACTGAATGCAGTAGGACCTGGATTCTGTTTAGCCAAGTGGACACAACTTACACTTAACTTACAAAATGGAACTGCACACAGTTGCCACCACCCACCAGTACATCAAGTACCTGTAAACGAAATTAAACTAGACCCTAGTTCATTACATAACTCCATTTATAAAAAACAACAACGTAAAGAAATGCTCGAAGGTGGTAGACCTAAAGAGTGTGATTACTGTTGGAGAGTTGAAGATGCAGATCCAAATGCGTTAAGTGACAGACATTTAAAGAGTGCATTTAGTTGGAGCAACAAACACTTTGATACAATTAAAAACAATGATTGGAGTACAAACTTTCAGCCTAGTTATGTAGAAGTAAGTTTTGGATATGCTTGTAATTTTAAATGTATGTATTGCAGTCCTGCTATTAGTAGTTCATGGATGAAAGAAGTAAAACAACATGGCGGCTTTGGAACATCGGACAATTACAATGATATTAAATGGACTGAACGTCAAGGCAGAATGCCTATACCAGAACGAGAACATAATCCATATGTAGAAGCATTTTGGGAATGGTGGCCCGACTTGTATCCAGCCTTACATACATTCCGTGTTACAGGTGGCGAGCCACTTATGAATAAGAACACATTCAAGATGATGGATTGGATTATTAATACTGAAACACCAAACACAAATTTGTTGTTAGGTATTAACAGTAACTTCTGTGTAGAGGATAAACTGTTTGACAGATTTATAGATAGATCAAAGCAAGTATTAGCAAGTGGCAAAGTTCGTAAACTAGAAGTGTACACAAGTGCAGAAGCATTTGGTAACAAAGCAGAATACATTAGAACTGGATTAGATTATAAAAAGTTTATGAAGAATGTAGACTTTGTTTTAAATGAATTTAAAGACGAGCCCAATTTTAGTATTACATTTATGTGTACTTACAATGCATTAAGTGTTACAACATTCAAAGACTTCTTAATAGACTTAATTGAATTAAGAAAAACATACGGTAGAGATTGTATGTATATCGATATACCTTTTCTTAGGTATCCAGAGATGATGGATGTTAAAGTGCTTGACGATAGTTTCGAAAAGTACATGACCGACACTGTAACATATATGGAACAAAATGAATCTGAAGGATTGATGCATAGTAGTGAAACAGATAAACTAAAGCGTATTATAGAATACTGGCGTAGTCAACGTACAGTAGATCACACTAATCATAGGAAGAACTTTAAAGTATACACTGCAGAACTAGATACACGCAGAAATACAGTGTTCGCTGATGTTTTCCCCGAATATATGCAGTGGTTCGATGCAATTTAACACAATTTATATAAATAACATTAGTAAAGAAATAGATCAGAGTATTGTTGATGCAATATCAACTACAAGCCTGTTAGATCAATCTAACAACTCTGACACAATCCCAGACAGAGTACATTCTCTAATCACAAACACTGGGACAAAAAATCCGTATTTTATATTAAATGGACCTTGTAAATGGTTCGCATCTTGGTCGGATACACGGATTAACTTCTCTCGTCATACAGAGGTATACTTCTTTTTATACGAAGTATTAACAGTATGGCAAAATCACTCCAGATATAATTGTCCAGTGGGTAGTATAGAAAAAGACTGTATAATCAATGAATTCGAAATGATCGATACATGGTGCAAGAAGCACAACGTTAGTAAGTATAAAATATTTACAAATGAGTATCGCATGAAAGAACAATTACAGCAAACGAAATACGCCAACTGGGCAATATATCCTTTAGACACATTCTCATTAAGTTATAGTTCTCATAAAAAGCAACCTAGTCAAGGTGCTCCTGAGGAAATCAAACACAAATTAAATTGCTTTACATACCGCTGGGATCAACATAGACATTCTGCAGTAGCAATTCTTCACGACATTATGCCTGAGGATAGTGTCATGACACACTTTCACAATACAGATGATTGTGTATTAAAATATCCTTTAGACAACAGCAAGTACTTCGAATCTTATACTAGAGGTTGTAACGACCTTATGAACCATTTACCTTTAGTAGTTGATGAACCAATTGAAACAAAAGTAGTTAGTATGAGAGATTGGCTTAACCCAAGTACAGGAACAATAAATAATATAGGTACAGTTGATCCACTAGAAAACTTATACTGGAATTCATTTGCTAGTGTAGTGTGTGAAACAAACTATGAATATCCTTGGGGTCAGATTAGTGAGAAGACTATTAACCCAATGAAACAGGGATCGCCTGTACTACTGTTAGCAGGTCCACACAGTTTAGAACTATTGCAACAATGGGGACTGAAAACATTCCACGAATTTTGGGACGAAGGTTATGACAATGAACTGGATCCTGTCAAACGTATGGATAAGGTATTTGATATCGTAACAGACATCAGTAACTTATCATACCATGAGTTAGAAGTAATAAAGAAACATATGAAACCCTTACTTGTACACAACCGTAATTTAATACGAACAGGTGAGATGCGAAATAATATTATAAAGGCACTACAATGAATATAGGTTGGTTTGGATTAGGAAAACTTGGAATGATCAGTTCCGAGATGCTAGTTAGTAAAGGACATACAGTTACAGGGTATGACACAAAAGAACGCACTAGTGAGCTTGTACGAGTGTCTAAGACACCGGAAGAAGCAGTTGTAGGACAGGACTTTGTTTTTGTTGCAGTACAAACTCCACACGATAAAGACTATGGTGGAGAGAAGCCTATAACACATTTACCAAACAAAGACTTTGGTTTAGATCCTGTTAAAGAATGCTTAAAAGAAATTAACAAATATGCAACAGAAGATACTATTGTTGTATTAATTAGTACAGTGTTACCTGGTACTACACGCAGAGAGTTTGCGAACTTGTTAGACAAAGCAAGATTAATTTATAACCCGTACTTAATTGCTATGGGTACAGTTGCATACGATATGGTAAATCCAGATATGGTTATCGTAGGAGGCAACAGACCTAACGATACTGATGCACAAGCATTAGTAAACTTTTATAAAACAGTAATGGAGAATGATCCACATTATAATATTGGAACATGGGAAGAAGCAGAAGCAACAAAGATATTTTATAACACCTTTATTAGTGCGAGGTTGAGTCTAGTTAATATGATTCAAGACGTTGCCCAAAGTGTAGGTAATATGAATGTCGATGTTGTAACTAATAGTCTGAGTAACGCAGGACAACGTATAACCAGTGCCGCTTATATGAAAGCAGGCATGGGCGATGGCGGTCCTTGTCACCCTAGAGATAATATTGCATTAAGACATCTTGCAGAAAGATTGGATCTAGGTTACGACTTGTTTGACGCCATTGCTAAAAGTAGAGAAGTACAAGCCGAACGTATGGCAAAAGATATATTAAGGTATGGAAATGAAATTGCATTTACGAGCGATACATATAAGCCAGGAGTAGAATACACTGACGGATCCTATGCTCTACTAGTACAACATTATATTAAAAACATGGGTGGGACTATTACTAATGGACCAGCAAAGGTTCTAGTAATAACTCACCCTGTTGATACAATTGAGTTACCAAGACAAACAGAAATAGTATTTGATCCATGGAGACAGTTTATGACCATTGGACACCACGGAGTGAAAGTTATTCATTATGGAAACACACGAGCTTAGTCCTCTAGAGTATCATACTATAGAACTTGATCCTGTTTGGGAGACAAGTGACTTCGATCAATTTGAATATAAACGAAATGAATACGGAGACATGGAGCAACTAGCGAAATGGAAGACTGCTGGACATACACATAATAACTTTACTGGTATGATGTTTAATGATCAGTTAGCAATTCCACAATGGGCAAAAGACATTGGTAAAATATTAGATTGGAAAGACTGCGGTTTTACATTCTACAAGATGACAACGGGCGACATACTGCCGCCACACGCAGACCATTACAACAAGTATAAAGAACTTTTTGGTATTGAGTCTAGCGATGATGTGTTACGTTGTTTAGTATTCTTGGAAGACAAAAAACAAGGGCACATATTTGAAATAGACCAGTACAGTATGAACTGGCACAAAGGAGGTGCCGTACTATGGAGAGGAAGAGTTCCACATAGTGCAGGTAACATAGGTTATGAATCAAGATACACATTACAAATTACAGGACATTATTAAACTCGACACACTAGAGTTGTTGCGTGAATATGGTGTTAGTTGGAATAGTCCATACGACATTATACTAGAATTTGAAAGACGTTTAGCAACGTTCACAGGATCACCGTATGTAGTAACAACAGACTGTTGCACTCATGCACTTGAGTTATGCATACGTTGGTACAGACAACGACATCCAAGTCGTGTTCCGTCTATTACTATACCGGATCAAACATACCTTAGTGTTCCAATGATGTTGCAAAAGGTTGGAGCATCATTTACTATATCTGATAAAGAATGGATAGGTGAATACCAACTAGGACAGTTGCCTATATATGATAGTGCAAGACGATTACAACACAATATGTATGAAGAAGATACCTTTAAATGCTTGAGTTTCGGACACGGAAAACCGTTGACAATCGGCAAAGGAGGTGCTATAATATTAGATAATAGAGAAGCCTACGACTGGATGATTCGTGCTAGATACGATGGTAGAGACCTTAACGTGTCTCCCTGGGATAAAGAGCAATATGAAACAGTAGGTTACCATTACTATATGTCGCCAGAACAAGCGGCAGTTGGTATTGTAAAATTAGATGAGTACAAAGATACTGCACCAATAAAAGTAAAGTATCCGAGTATTACAAAATGTTTTAAGATGGGGAATAATACATGATTATAGAATCGCATAATGAATGGGATCCATTAAAGAAGGTTGTACTAGGTGATGTGCATGGAGCAAGATTCCCAAAGTATGATGACGTATTTAATGAAGTTGCAAAACACAGTAAGTGGACAGAGTCGGCACAGCCACTAGGACCAATTAATCAAGACGTACTAGACTTAACAGACCATGAACTCAGAGAGTTTGAAAATGTGTTAACAGAGTTAGGTGTCGAAGTGTTACGTCCGAGGCAGTTAGACTTTCAACAAACAGTACACGGTTATAGATACTTTGCAGATGGTATGTATAATTATTGCCCACGTGACATTATACTTGTTGTAGGTAATACAGTAATTGAAACTCCTGTATTGTTTCACAGTAGGTTTCACGAAACAGAAGCATATAGAGATATTAAAAACAAGGCTATGGCTTCAGGAGTTAAATGGATTAGTGCTCCAAGACACGCACTACCAGTACACGAAGTATTTGAGAATGGAAAACTTACAGAGAAGACTCCAATCTTTGATGCGGCTAACGTAATGCGTTTTGGTAATGACTTGTTGTACTTAAAAAGTCAAACAGGTAATGCCGCGGGTGCTCAATGGTTAAGTACAGTGCTTGGTTCAGAATATACAGTTCACATATGGGAAGATGTTTATGCGTTTGCACACATTGATAGTACTATTGCGGCACTGAATGAATCGACATTATTAATTAACAAACAACGAGTTAAGCCTTCACAGTTACCAACGTTTTTGAAAAAGCACAAACGTATCTGGGTTGACAGTGTAGAGGACATGGAGTTTCATAAATATCCATATGCTAGTAACTGGATTGGAATGAATGTGTTAAGCATTGATCCTAAAACAGTTGTCGTCGATCCTAGACAAAGAAAATTAATTAAAAAGTTAGAGAAAGCAAAGTTCGAAGTAGTACCTGTACAACTTACACACAGTCGTACACTAGGCGGCGGACATCATTGCGTTACATTAGATTTGGAGAGGCGAGCATAATGTTAACACTTGGAGTAGCGGCTGGCTTCCATGATGCAGGATTGGCAGTTGTAGATGATGGTGAGATTGTTTTTGCTGGACACAGTGAACGTTACAGTAAACAAAAACACGACAAAGATTTACATATCGACATTGTTAAAAAAGGTTTAAGTTATGGAACACCAGACGTTATAGGTTATTACGAAACACCTTGGCTTAAAAAGACAAGAGAATTATATGCAGGACAAGGATTCTTTGGAGACCGAAGTAGTGCATGGACAACTAAAGGTGCTCTTAAGAATCAATTTACTTTTTTGAAAACAGGATTAGCGTCCGGACAAGAAACAAAGTTGTTACCTAACACAAAAATTGAAACATACAGACACCACCACAGTCATGCGGCGGCAGGATTTCAAACAAGTCCATTCGATGATGCAACAGTTGTTGTTATAGATGCTATAGGTGAATGGGAAACTATTACTATATGGCACGCCGAGTATGATAGTAATATGAAAGCAACGTATAAGAAGTTGTGGAGTCAAAAGTATCCACACAGTATTGGATTATATTACAGTGCTATGACACATCGACTAGGCTTACGTCCATTAGATGAAGAATATATTATGATGGGTATGGCTGGTTGGGGAGAACCTAAACACCACGACGAGATTTATGATGCACTACTGCACGATGACGCAACAGGCAGACTTGCACACAACTTACACATTGGTGTCGACGAAGACTTTCTTAAAGATGCAAATGAATATGACATAGCCGCAAGTGCTCAGTCAGTTGTAGAGAAAATGATCGACAACGTTATGGCAAGAGCAAGAGGATTTAATAAGAGTCGCAATCTAGTTTACATGGGCGGCGTTGCTCTTAACTGTTTATACAACCGTAACTTAGGTAAGTTCTTTGATGACATTTGGATTATGCCCAACCCAGGAGACTGCGGAAGTGCATTAGGTGCCGCGGCATTGGCATACGGAGGCAAACTTCGTTGGGAGACTCCATTCTTAGGTACGCCTATTGTTGGTGCGTATCCAGTTGATGACCTTATTGATGAACTACAAACTAATAAGATTGTAGGAGTAGCAAGTGGTAAAGCAGAGTTTGGCCCACGTGCATTAGGTAACAGAAGTTTATTAGCAGATCCACGTGGTCCTGAGATTAAAGATAAAGTAAATGATATTAAACGTAGACAAAAGTTTAGACCATTTGCTCCGTTAATATTAGAAGAACACGTTAATGAATATTTTGAAATGCCAGAAAACTTACCTACTAGTCCTTATATGCAAGTAGTTGCAAAGTGTAAGAGACCAGAAGACTTTCCGGCAATCATACACGTTGATGGAACTAGTCGTGTACAAACCGTAAGCAAAGACTTCCCAAGTGGTATTAGAGACCTTTTAGAAAGATGGTATGTACTTACAGGTTGTCCTATATTATTAAACACAAGTTTAAACATCAGAGGCGAGCCTATGGTAGACACTAGATTAGATGCAGACAGGTTCGAAGCAATGTACGGCGTTAAGGTGTGTAGTTAATGTTTGATATTATTTTTATGAGTTATGAAGAACCTAATGCAGATAAGCATTGGGATTTAGTTAAGAAGAAGTTTCCGTGGGCAAGACGAAGCCACGGAGTAAAAGGATTACCAACTGCACACCAGGCGTGTGCAAAGATGGCTCGTACTGAAATGTATTATGTTGTCGAAGGTGACAATCATATTACAGAAGACTTCGATCCAAGTTTTAAACCAGACAAGTACGGCAAGGATGCAGTATATGTATACCGAGCTCGTAACAGTGTTAATGACTTAGTTTATGGTTACAGTGGTATTAAATTATTCCCTACACAAAAGGTATTAGACGTTGATGTAGAAACAGTAGTAGACTTTACAACTGCTATTAGTACAAAGTTTGTACCTTACCCTGTTGTAGGAAGTATAGTACATTACGATACTGATCCTTTCAATACATGGAAGGCGGCATTTAGAGAGTGTACTAAACTAACAAGTAAGATTATACCTGGACAAAAGAACGACGAAGACGATGCCAGACTCAAGGTATGGACTACTGTTGGCAACGGACTATACGGTGACTACAGTACTGCTGGTGCAAGAGCAGGAGCAGAGTATGGTAAGAACAATAACGATTACACAAACATTAATAATTGGGAATGGTTAAAGGAAAGATTTGAACAAAAAACAAATTAACTTTGTAGACGATAATGATTTATTTGGTCGTATCGGTTTACTTACAGGCGATACATTATTCAACGACTTGCGTAAAGCGAGTGATAACTTAAACGCAGACTTTACCGATGCGTTAAGTTGGGGACAATTAAAAAGCAAACGTTGGTTAGTAGACGAGCTAGTTCGTACAGGTGAAGAATTAAGAACTGTATTTGTCTTAGGAGGATGGTACGGTACGTTAAGTGCTATGTTGTTTAATACTAATATGGTTATTCATTACATAAGAAGTTTTGATATAGACGAAGGATGTCAACCTATTGCTGATGCAGTTAATAATACCCATGTACAAAACAACTGGAGATTCAAAGCAGTTATAGAAGATATGCATAATATAAACTATGACGCACACACTTGGAGTTGTTGGAGTACTAAAAATAATCGTTTAAGTTTTCCAACTACAGATAGACCCAATACAATTATCAATACCAGTTGTGAGCATATAGAAAACTTTAGTGAATGGTATGCAAAAATGCCTAAAGGTAAATTACTTGTATTGCAAAATAATAATTACAGTGAATTAGAAGAACACATTAATTGTGTTAACAGTGTAGAAGAGTTTGCTGAACAAACACCTATGAAGAATGTTTTATTCTCAGGTGAACTAGACGTAGGCAAATACAAAAGGTATATGCGAATTGGAATTAGATAAATTATCTATTAGAGAACTACAGACAGAATCCGCTAGGGCTCTGGCTACTATGGATGCTACAAGTGTAAACATTCATCAGTTCAATAAACAAGCACATCATAATAGTTGGAACTGGTACAAAGCAGTTATCAATTGGTATGTAGAACAATACGGCGACTTGCCTAGCAAGGTTGGCCCGGGTATGAAAGTCGAACTTAAATGTCAATAAAAATAATAAAATATGCTAGTGCCTGTTTTATTTTATTAGCAATGGTATTTCATGTTGCAGGTATTACACCTTGGAACAGTATACTACAAATGATAGGAGCAAGTGGTTGGATATATGTAGGCTACAAATGGAAAGAGAAGGCTCTTATACTTAACTTCCTTCCACAATTTTTTATAATTATTCCAATGTTAATTTGGATATACTGGATAGCACAATGAAGATAACAATAGCAGGATTTGGATATGTAGGTAAAGCAGTTGATATGTTCTTAAAACAATATCATACAACTCATGTAGTAGACCCAGCATTTAGATTAGATAAGTTGACAGACATTAAACCAGATGCTATAATAATATGTGTAAGTACACCCCAAGGTGAAGATGGTAGTTGTGATGTTAGTAACGTATTAGATGTTTTAAATGACGTAAACAAACACACTCCTGTTTTAATTAAGAGTACAATTAGTCACGAAGGGTGGCTAACAATTAAAGAAGCACACCCGGACAAACAGATATGTTTTAGTCCAGAGTTTTTAAGAGCCAAGACTGCAAATCAAGACTTCGCAGGCATGGACATAATGTATCTAAGTAACGAACACTCTGTGTTCTGGTGTAACTTATTTTATGCAATAAGACCTGACTTAACTTTTAAAGTTGGAACAGTAGAAGAATTAATAATTACAAAGTATATGCGTAATAGTTTCCTAGCAACTAAGGTTAACTTCTTTAATCAAGCATTTGATTTATGCCAGGCACTAGGCATTAACTTTGAAACTGTCAGACAATTTGTAACTGACGATAGTCGTATTGGAAGTGGACACACCAAAGTAACTGAAGACAGAGGATTCGGTGGGCATTGTTTTCCTAAAGATACAAACGCAATAATCAAAACTGCACAATTCAAAGGAGTTGATTTAAGTATCATCAGAGAAGCAGTAGAGTACAACAATAGGATCAAGTAATATGCTAGTAAATATAAATGACATTGGTGGATTAGTTATTAAAGACAATGAAACTTATACACTAAAAGACAATACTACATTAAATAATTTAGTTGTTAGTTCAACTGACTTAAAGCCTTATAAAAGCACTAACGGACATAGCCATGCAGGACAAGAAGAAGTATATTACTTTGTAAAAGGTTCGGGCACTATGTTCTTAAACAATGTACCTCGCTTTGTAACTGCAGGTGACGTTGTATTAATTGAAGATGGAGTACATCACAGAGTAACTTGCGGTCCTGAAGGACTATACTTTGTTTGTGTGTTCGACGGAAAGCGAAACCACTAATGTTTAAATGGTACGACTACTTGAGCATTTACTGGCACAGTAAATTATTACACACAGGAATAGTAATGTGGATGCATGGTAGTTGGTCAGGTTTGCCTATAGTGATTAGTACATGGTGGACTTGGAGAGTATACGAAGAAGTAAGAAGGAAATCACTATTATGAAAACAGGAATAACATTTAGTACATTTGATTTACTACACGCAGGTCATGTTGCAATGCTTCGTGATGCTAAACAGCAATGCGATTATCTTATTGTAGGCTTACAAAGTGATCCAACACTTGATAGATTTACTAAAAACAAACCTACACAAACAATGTTTGAAAGATACCTACAACTTAAATCAGTTAAATATATTGACGAAGTAATTCCGTATCAAACTGAACAAGACGTAGAAGACATTCTCGAAACATTAACACCCAACATACGAATTATTGGCGAAGAGTATAAAGAAATGGACTTCACTGGTAGAGATATTTGCAAACGGTTGGACATTATGTTATACTTTAATAAACGAGAACACAGGTTCAGTACAACTGACTTGCGTGATAGAGTATGCACGGCACAACAACAACGGGAAGAATACCCTTTCGATATTAAATAGGAAACATAAGTGTATAAGATAACAGACATAGACACAGTGCATTTAGAGATTACGCAGAAGTGTCAAGCGGCTTGTCCTATGTGTGACCGTAACATGAACGGAGAAGGCATTAACCCTCATATTAATTTAGATGAGTTAACACTAGAAGATGTTAAAAAGATATTTACTATTGATTTTGTTAAGCAACTAAAGTCAATGTTTATGTGTGGCAACTTAGGTGATCCTATTGTTGCTACTGATACACTTGAAGTATTTAAATACTTTAGAGAACACAATCCAGACATTTGGTTAAGTATGAATACAAATGCAGGAGCACAAAAGGAACAATGGTGGCAGGAGTTAGCACAAGTGTTTGCTAATAAAGGTCATGTTATCTTTAGTGTGGACGGATTAAAAGACACAAACCATTTATACAGACAAGGTGTTAGTTGGAATATTGTTGAACGCAGTATGAGAAGTTTCATTAGTGCAGGCGGTAAAGCACGTTGGGACTTTTTAATATTCGAACATAACCAACATCAAGTAGACGAAGCACGGGCCATGGCAGAGAGTATTGGCTTTGAAAGTTTTGTTAGTAAGAAGACAGGACGATTTGTAACTGCAACTACTGAAAAGAAAGACGAACACCAAGCAAAGAATCGAAAGGGCGAAGACAGTACAGCACTAAAGAAACCTGACGATAAATATTTGAACAACGCATTAAAACAACAAGACGACTTAGTCAACAAACACGGTAGTATGGATCAGTATTATGATACTGCAAAGATTATTTGTAAGGTTTCAAATAAGACTACCCGAAGTTTATATATTAGTGCCGAAGGGCTGGCACTTCCTTGTTGCTGGACTGCTGGACGTATGTACAAGTGGTGGCATAAAGATCCTAAAAAGGAAGAACCTATTTGGGACTTCATTGAACGTGCAGGTGGCAAAGATAAAGTAGATGCCAGGCACGGGTTAAGCAAAGTGTTTGACACAGGTATATTCAACGACATCGCTAACAGTTGGAGTAAGCCAAGTTGCAAAGATGGGAAGTTAAAAGTTTGTGCTATGAAGTGCGGAGCAGAGTTCGATCCATTTGCGGAGCAGTTTAAGTAATGAAAAAATTTGTTTATGTAGAAGATATTAAACGTATTGAGTTTGGTATTACTAGTCTGTGTAATGCAGGTTGTCCAATGTGTGCAAGACATATTGATGGAACTAGTATTGTTAAACCAGACTTACCTATGCGAAGTATATCAATCGATGACTTTATAAAAATTACAGAAGACATAGGTCCACATACAAGAAAGATCAACTGTAACCTTTGTGGTACAATTGGTGATCCTATAGCACACCCGCAGATAGAAAAGATAATTAACTACGGTGCAGAGAACTATAAAGTTGTTACTCTTGACACTAACGGTAGTTTAAGAGATACAAAATTTTGGACTCGGTTAGGTGAAAAACATCAACAGGTTATTAAACAAGGTAATGGCAGACGAGGTATAGAAGTTAACTTTAGTATAGATGGTTTAGAAGATACTAATCAACTATATCGTATTAACACAGACTACAATAAGATTATAGAGAACGCAACAGCATTTATTAACGCAGGTGGCAAGGCTATATGGAAGTTTATTATATTTGAACACAATCAACACCAAGTTAACGAAGCAAAACAAAGAGCTGATGATATGGGCTTTACAGAATTCTCGACACTAGTAAGTAGCAGGTTTAGATTAAACACAGGCGAAGCAGTTAGTGTAGATAGTTATAAGAAGAAAGTGAATGCACCAAGTCGTGAGAAAGTAGAACAAACTCAAGACAAGCAATTCAACCTTAAAGCAAGTGATAAGTACAGTAACAAAGAAGTTGCAGACTGGTATATCAAATTTGCTAAACCAGGCAATCAAGAGAAAGAACTAGCAGAAGCAACATATGACATTAACTGTAAGAGTATTGATAAAGGTTACTTGTACATAGACGAAGTTGCTAGGCTCTGGCCTTGTTGTCACTTTCACGGTGGACTAACAGGACACACGTTTAGAAGGTTCTGGGCAGACATTGAAAAGCAGTATGGTAAAGACTTTAACAGTTTACGAACAAGCACAATAAACGAACTATTAGATCACGAGTACTTTAAAGAGTATCTTCCTAATAGTTGGACCAATCCACAAGAATACAAACTTTGTAAGAAGTGTGTTCAAGTGTGTGACAAAAACAAAGGCATGAATAAAGATGCACAACAAAAGGCATATACGGAACTAAGATGAAAAATAAATTACCAAGTAAAACATTTTGTGCTCTACCATGGATGCACTTGTCAAGTAGACCTAACGGACATATGAGAGTATGTTGTACTGCTAATGCTAGTAGTGTGCAAAGTGCAGACTCGAGTATTAAAGCAGGAGGTGGCGAAGTTGGCGTACTAAAGAACGACGATGGTAAACCAGCAAACTTTAATACCACAAGTTTAAAGGAAGCATGGAACAATAGTTATATGCGTAATGTAAGACTGCAAATGCTTGCCGGTGAAAAGCCTGCTAGTTGTTTAAAATGTTTTAAGGAAGAAGATGCCGGACACGCCAGCAAACGTATGTGGGAAACAGAGTACTGGGGTAATAGATTTAACCTAGAAGAGATTGTTGCAGAGACAACAGCAGATGGTAGTGTACCTCCTAAGATTCGTTACATTGATTTGCGTATGGGTAGCAAGTGTCAACTTGGTTGTGTTATGTGTAGTCCACATGATAGTAGTGGCTGGGTTAAGGATTGGAAGAAGATGTATCCTACACTAGAGAATGCTAAACTTAAAAACAGTATGCAATGGGATAGTAAAGGACAAGTAGACGGTGCTACATACAATTGGCATATGAAGAACCCAAAGTTTTGGGAAGAGTTGTATGAACAAATTCCACATATGTATCAGTTATACTTCGCAGGCGGTGAAAGTACTGTTATCGAAGAACACTACACACTGTTAGAAGAAGTTGTACGCAGAGGATACGCACATAAAATTGAATTACGTTACAACAGTAACGGAGTAGAGATGCCACAAAGACTATTTGACTTATGGGACAAGTTTAAACGTGTTCGTTTTCATTATAGTATTGATGCGGCAGGTGAACAAAATGATTATATTCGTTACCCTAGTGTATGGGAACACCAAGTAAAACAATTTCATTTACTAGATAACACTGGACCTAATGTAGAAGTTACTACTGCTACAACTATAATGGCATTAAACATTTATTATATTCCAGAGTTTCTTAAATGGAAACTAGCACAAAACTTTAAAAAGATTAATATATGGCCCTTAGGAGCAGGAGGTATTAATATGCACTTTGCTTATTGGCCACCACAACTAAATGTTAAAGTATTACCACTCGAGTTTAAAGCAGAAGTTACACGCAAGTATAAAGAAGAGTTTATTCCTTGGATGAAAGAAAACTGGCAACAGTTTACTGGAGTTGAACAAGCAGGTGTTGATTATGATACTTGGTTAGACAGTACATACGGAGTTAAACGTTTTGAGAATCTAGTTAACTTTATGAATGCAGAGGACTGGAGTGAACGTTTACCTGAGATGAAAGAATGGGTAGAGAAACTAGAACAGCATCGTGGACAAGACTTTGCTAAAGCATTTCCTGATATGGTTAACATATTCGACAGCATAGAACATAAGGAGTAATCTAAGTTGATAAAACAAGGATTCATTAAGGCAATAGTAGTACTAGTACCAACGTACTTAACAGCCTACATAACTGACAAAATGATATATGTTATACCAATGTTAGCCGCAGTATCTTTTATTGCCGCTGGTTTATTTCCAATTACAGATAAACGAAGAATAGACGACGACAGTTATTCAAAAGACATAGAACATAAAGAGTAATCCAACATGAAAGAAATAGATTTAATTGCAGTGGGCATTGCTATGGCAATTATAGTTATAGTACTAGTAATGGGTATAGCAAGTTTTGTACAGGATATAATATCATATTCGGATATAATGCTATGAAAACACAAGACGATATTGATGCATTTAACAAACGCAACAATCCAATAGCAGATAGACGCATACGAGATAAACGTATTAATAGATTTGAAGTAATTGATGAAACAGGTAGAGTTATAGTCAAGCATGGAGTAAGTGTTGAACTGAACTATCAAGACGATGGGCAAACATTAAAAGTGTTTCTAAAGGATATTAAACTTAGAGGTCATCATGAAAGTTAAAATAGGCACATACCCAACACACAGGTTTTATCATAACTGGTTGTACAACTTGTTTGGTTACAGTACACAACAACATATTAAAGTTAAAATAGATCCATGGGACACATGGAGTATGGATCATACCCTTGCTCCTATCATTCACCCTATGTTGGTTCAATTAAAAGAAACTAAACATGGTGCTCCAAATGTAGACACTGCTGATGTACCCAAAGAACTTCGTGCTACTAAAAAACAACTAGACGCATATGGTAAAAAGGGTGATGTTGATCCTCATTACTTTAAGCGTTGGGATTGGGTATTAGACGAAATGATCTGGGCGTTTGAACAGAAGTGTCGTGATGATTGGGCAGGTGACTATTACGAGTATAGAGAACTAGGTCCGGAAGAAGACAAAGGCGACAATCTATTTGGATTGAAACTTGTATGGGAAGACCGTGAAGGACAACAAGCACATCAACTACGAATGACCAACGGGTTTAAACTATTTGGAAAGTACTATCAGAACCTATGGGATTAAATTGGGGCGGAGTACACTGCTGGTCTGTCTGACGAAGACGTCGGTAAAGCCATTTTTAACGAATGTAATACAACCATTTAAAACACTTTAAACAAAGGAGAAAGATATGAAACTGAGAACAACAAAAATAATTGAAACTACTAGTTATGCTGTAGAGCTGTGGGAAAATGGTGTACTACTTGAAACTCGCAGTTGTACTAACCACAGTCGTGCTTATGCTGAAAGTATTGAGGAAAACTTTATTAATGGTGTAATTAATCCTGAGCAACTACAACTCCAATTTGATTAACAAGCATCAAGGGTGTAGTAAAAACCCATAAAAATTCTGTAGCAAATTTTTTAAAAAGCCCAAGTATAAATTGTATGAAAGTTTTACTAGTGTATGCAGTACTAGAGTTGTAGTGCAGTATTACATAAACATATTGAAAGTGTTGCTTATAGTATACATTGTACATTATAAGTAACATTCCAAATTATATACAATACTATATAAACACAGTATGATATATGCAATACTATATAATCATATTGTACTCGAAAGAGTGCATACTGTAGTAGTGACTACGTCTACTATAGTACAGGTTTAATACGTTACTA